>Ga0116229_10010890_pt1 | contig 13550 bp, 9 predicted proteins | sample S1TSphgellanicum_3_FD_87313 | JGI IMG/M metagenome (GOLD analysis project Ga0116229, IMG submission 87313) | Host-associated microbial communities from peat moss isolated from Minnesota, USA - S1T2_Fc - Sphagnum magellanicum MG | ecosystem: Host-associated > Plants > Peat moss > Unclassified...
GAAGGAAGAAAGCAAAGAGCAGGAGATGCGTAGGAGAGGAGAGAGAACAACAATAATAAGCGGAGGGAGAGAGAGAAAGAGAGACCGGTTTGTGTCTTGAAGCAGACGATACACAAGGTTGAAGCAAAAAATAAAATAAAATAACGTTCTTAAGAGAGAGAAGAAAAGGGGTTGAGGTGGTCTCGTGTGTTTTCTTCTTGTTGAAATTTTGTAGAAGGGAGGGGGAAGGAGTGTGGTCTGTTGTTGTTGTTGTGTGGGAGAGAGCTTTGACGATGGCTGCTGCTTTGATGGGATGGTGATGATGATGAGGAGGAGGAGGAGATGATGAGCAACAGCAACACAGGTTCTGTTTGTTTCTGCTGAGAGAGCTTGAGAGCAGATCAGTGGGTTTGTTGTTCTAGTCTCTGACATTGCGTGGGTGTATCTGCAATAATTGGGTTTATGATGCGAGCGAGAGAGGGTGATGATGATGACGATGGCAAGAGGAGCCTTCTTACGGAGAAGAAGAGCTTGTTGTTGTGGGTGGGTTCGATCCTCTCTCTCCTTTCCCCTTTTTCCTGTTTTTTGCAGGTTCTGTGTGTTTGATGCGATAGTAGTGTGGTAGTTTTTTTTGTTTCTTGGGTTGAGTAAAACAAGGGCTTCTGTTGTTTGTTTCTCTCTGTGTGTGAGAGAGAGAACCTGGTTTTTTCCATTCTTCTTCACAAGCTTTGGAGAGAAAGCTTTGGAAACGACCCATTTGAGGCTTTTGGAAGTTTTTTTTTGTTTTTGGGTCTTTTTCTCTCCTGTTGTTGTTGGGTTGGATTGTTGGTTGGTTTTGTGAAAGAGGAGAGTTGGGAGGAGGGGAAGAAGAAGAAGAAGAAGAAGCTCTCTGTTGTTGGGTGTGTGTGTGTGTGCGGGTTTTTTGTTTGAATTTTCGGGGGAGGGGAGAGTTGAGAGAGGAAGAAGAAGACGGATGAGAGCTGCTAGTGGGGAAGAAGAAAACAAAGAATGAAGAGGAGCAGAGAGGAGAATAAAGGGGGTCCGCAAGTGAAGAGGGCGGCAGCAGCAGCTGGAGGAGGAGGACCCTCTGGAGAGATGTCGTCGGAGGCGGCTGTGGCGCACCAGCGGCTGACAACAGAGGATGCGCTCAGTTACCTCAAGGCCGTGAAGGACAAATTCAATGAGGACAAGGGCAAGTACGAGGAGTTTCTTGCCACCATGAAGGATTTCAAGGCGCAGAGGATCGACACGGCGGGGGTGATCGAGCGCGTGAAGGAGCTTTTCAAGGGACACAGAGCACTCATCCTGGGATTCAATACGTTCCTTCCTGAGGGTTACGAAATCACGTTGCCGGAGGAGGAGACGACAGCAACAGCAACAGCCACCACCTCCGAGCAGCAGAAGAAGCAGCCGGTGGAGTTCGATCAAGCCATCAACTATGTGAACAAGATCAAGGCGCGGTTCCAGAGTGATGAGCATGTGTACAAGGCTTTCCTGGAGATTCTCAACATGTACCGGAAGGGAAACAAGAGCATCAGTGAAGTTTACCAGGAAGTGGCAACCCTGTTCTACAACCACCCTGACCTACTGGAGGAATTCACCTGTTTTCTTCCCGAATCCACTGGCGGCTCTGGTGCGGTGTCGAATGTCAACAGCCATCATCATCAGCAGCATCATCATCCTCTTGCCAGGTCTTCTACTCAGCAGCAGCAGCAGCATCATCCAAAGCGCGAGGACAAATCTTCTTCCGCTCCTGTGCGTACCACCCCTGTGGTCAGTAAAATCATACCCAAGAAGGAGAAGCCTGGCGACCATGGTGGTGGCAGCAATCGAGACAGACATGGTGGTGCTGTTGTGAAGATTGAAAGGGAGCGCAAGAAGGGGGAGAAAGAAAGAGATAAGAAGGATGAGCCGGAGCGCAAGGTGCGTGGTGGTGGTGGTGGTGTTGATCATCATCATCGGAAGGAAGCAAATAGCCATGGTGGTGGAGAGAAGGATATGGATTTGGATGCCATGCAGAGGTTGCCAACAAAGAGGCAGTCTGCAAGGCGGGCAGATGAGCTTATCCGTATTCAATCAAAAGCCGGTGAAGCTGGGGAAGCTTATGCTTCGGGTGGGGCTGGACCATCACTGGAGGATCTCGGTAAGAATGCCTCAAGCTTGCCAGCTTTTGTTGAGAAGGTGAAGTCGAGGCTGCGAAACCGTGAAACTTACCAGGAATTCCTCAAGTGTCTTAACATCTTCAACCAAGAGATCATCAGCCGCAGTGAGCTGCAAAGAGTGGTGGGTGACATTCTTGGCAAGCATGCTGACCTCATGGAAGGCTTCAATGAATTTCTCACTCACTGCGAAAATGAGGGCAACCTGGCAGGTGTGTTCAGCAGCCGCAATTTGGGAGGAGAGTTTGCAGATGAGCAGAAGCCAAAGATTGAGAAAGATCGTGAAAGGGACAGTGAGAAAGACAAGGAGCGTGATAGAGACAAGGAGAAAGAAAGAGAAGGTGAGCGACACAGGGAAAAAGACAAGGAGAGGGATGTGAAACCTAGCAAGGAAGCGCTACATAAGGTTTCTGGTATCCCTAACAAGGACAAGTTCATGAACAAACCCATTTCAGAGCTTGATCTGTCGAATTGTGAGCAATGTACTCCGAGCTATCGGTTGCTGCCAAAGCATTATCCCAGACCTATATCCAGCCACCGCAACTCGCTGGCTGATTCGGTGTTAAATGACAGTTGGGTGTCTGTCACATCTGGTAGTGAGGACTACTCCTTCAAACACATGCGCAAGAACCAGTACGAGGAAAGCCTGTTCCGCTGTGAAGATGACCGGTATGAACTCGACATGCTGTTGGAGACGACCCTCAGCACTGCAAATCTTGTCGGTGAATCTGTCGAGAAGCCTCTGGATGGAGTGAAGCAAGAGTCTCCTCATCACCTTCCAGACCAACTCTCGGCAATCCATTTGAGGTCGATCGAACGTGTTTATGGGGATCATGGTGCTGACATCATTGAACTTCTGCGGAAGAACCCAATACCAACAGCACCTGTCGTTTACCATCGCCTCAGGCAGAAGCAGGAGGAGTGGAGCAATTGTCGAGTGGAGATGAACAAGGTTTGGTCTGAAGTTTACACCAAGAACTCGTACAAGGCTCTGGATCATCGCAGTTTCTACTTCCGACAACAAGACAAACGGAGTCTTAGCACCAAGGGATTGCTTGCAGAGATCAAGGAGCTCAACGAGAAGAAGAGAAGTGAAGACGATTACTTGCTTGCAACTGCTGCTGGGAGTCACCGCCCACTGCTTCCAGACCTGCGACTTGAGTATCCTGATCCTGCAATATATCAAGATCTGTACCAGATTATCAAGTATGCGTGTGAGGAAGCTTGCACAACAACAGAGCAGGCAGAGAAGATTTTACGAATCTGGACAACGTTTCTGGAGCCCATGCTTGGTATACCTCCACGGCTTCATGGAATGGATGATATGGAGCCGTATTTGAAAGCAGAAGAAGCTCTTGAGCCCAAAGGCAGTGGCTCTAGTTCGAGGGTTAGCAGTGCTGGGGCCAATGCAGAAGGGTGTGATACCGATGTTCTTGCTACAAATGCTGGGGTGATGGAAGAAGTTGCTACTGCTAGAAGTAATCTTGTGGCAGATGGTGAGAGTGCAGGAGCAGTTCAGACTGCTGATACAAACAGGGAGGGTTCCATCCTGACAGATGGAGCACATAGGAAAGAGAAACCTGAATCTGCAAGCCTTGAAATTGAGGGTTCTCTAGGAGTAGAGAAGTTGCAGATTTCAAGAGTTACAAATCCCTCTTTTGGCTTAAAGTTGCCAGTGGAAAATGTGATGTACAATGGCAAGGTGATGACAACCACAAGCAGGGTTCCTATTGAAATTGGAGCAGGTCTGCCAGCAATGGGCAGAATGCATAGTGGAGACCAAGAACCAGGTCGAATTGGTGCAGCAGAGGTTGGTGCACATGCTTCAAACCAAAGTAGTGTACAAGAAATTGGGGCTGAGGAACCCAATGTGTGGGGGAGAGGTGTTGCTGCTGCTGGTGAGGAGGAGGAGTTGAAGGCTTCAAGGTTGAAGCTGAAGGTTGGCCCTGCAGCAGCAGCAGCAGCAGCAGAGGATGTACAGATGAGTGAGGGGTTTGCACTGGCAGAGAGGGAAGAGGGTGAACTATCCCCCTCACCTGAACTGGAGGACCGAAACAAGGCTACTACTCTTGTAGGTGAGCTGAGATCTTACCATGTGGGCCAGGCTTCTGAAGAGAATGGCATAGAAGGATTCGGGCATGATCACAAGGATGTGGATGGTGCTAGAGGGCTTGAAGCTGGGGAGCATGATGTAGACGAGGATGATGAAGGAGAAGAGCATAGTGGTCATAAATCAAGTGGGAATAGTGATGATGCATCAGAAGCTGGGGAAGAAGCCTTTGAGAGTGGTTCAGGAGAAGACTTATCAGAGCATGAGGATGATGATGATGATGAAGGCAAAGCAGAAAGTGAGGGGCATCATGCTGAAGACATGGCAGATGCTGATGATGGAGAAGGTGATGGCCATTCCTCCCTAGCCTCACCTGGCGATCGCTCATTCTCCAACTGCCGGCCACTGGCTGAACATGTGACAACAACAGCAGATGTGTTGTCCAGTGCTGCAACTGCCTGCAACAGACCTTCTCAGGAACGTGTTTTCTATGGCCATGACTTGTTCTATGTGCTCTTTAGGCTCCATCAAACCTTGTACGAACGGATCCTATCAGCTAAAACACATGCAACAACTTCAGAGCAGAAGTGGAGGTTGACAAAGGACACAGCTCCACCAAACTTCTACTTAAGATTTATGCTGATTCTCTTTAGTCTGCTGGATGGATCAGTAGACAATGCAAAGTTTGAGGATGAATGCCGAGCCATTATTGGCACTCAGTCATATGTCCTCTTTACCCTTGACAAGCTCATCTTCAAGCTTGTGAAACAGCTCCAAGTCGTGGCATCAGATGATGTGGCAGCTAAACTGCTATCTCTTTATGCATATGAGCGGGCAGCGGAGCATGCTGATGACATATACCATGCCAATGTTTGTGTCTTGCTGCATGATGAGAGCATATATAGGATTGTTTCCATGAGCAAACCTGCTGAGTTACTGATCCAGCTCATGGACAGAGGCACAGAGAAGCTGGAAGTCCCAGCCAACTCTTTGGAGTGGTCTTTCCAGAATTACCTGGACGACTTTCTGCTCTCAGTGCCACCTGCGAAAAGCAAACATGCTGTGTTTCTGATTCGAAACAAGAAGAAGTTTGCTCACCAGGAGGATAGTGATGAGGCAGCAGACTGGACTGTGATGGAGAATGCCAGTGTTGTGAATGGCTTGGAATACAAAATTTCTTGTAAGACATACAAAGTTTCATACGTGCTGGATACTGAGGACCTTTTTGTTCGCCGTGTTAAACGACGGTCTGAATCTGACCTTGCTCTGTATGAGAGAAATCGGAATCAACGTCGTCGCATCTTCGGTCAATGGATTGACAAATCAGTTACTTCTGTTGATGACAGGTAACATCCCCCAAAAAAATGCCTAGAAATAATGTCATACTGATAATGTTTCCTTAGTATTTTCCTCAGCAGCTACAATCAGTGGGTCATCGTATGTACCTGGATATAGGTTGTGGGGTATAGGGTATTTTGTTGTTTCAGATGAAACCTAATGAGACTAATACTCAAACAGTGGCATCTTGGGTTCTAGATTCTAGTACATGATGAAGAATTCCTGAAGATGATCAACCCATGACTGTCAAGGTCAACTGGGAGGCCTGATGGGTTTCAGAAGCTCCCCTTTAGCATGATCATTGGCTGGAGATGAACCCTGAAATCAATGCCAAATCAGCATGGGTGTGGTTCACACCTGCTTGTTGTAATGGTCAGGTTCAGCATCTAGTTATCAGCCAGGGGTACAATGAGTACATGTGTAGTAACACCAGATTTCTGGGTGGTTCTTACTCTTTGGTTGTTTCATGTGCCTTTTGCAGTGTCGCCATTGCAGATACCTGCCAGAATGCAATGGAGTAGATCAGACTTATTACACGGACCACACTCTGGTACGAAACACATCCTATCCGACTTTGGGGTCCATTGTGATTGAATTTGCAACATCACACATAGCTCTACCAGATAGCTTTTGCTTCCTAGTTTTCTGTCAAGAATATTAGTGTGTCAGCCATCACAGTTGGGCTCCTCACATGACTCATGATAGCAATGTAGATGCTCTAATATGCTCTGGGCACATTATTCTCGAGGTTTCTGCAGTTGAAAAGTTGCAGAAAACTTAAGTTGATGGCAGAAGCAAGAGAGACATGTCAGCCTGCATGCCCTTCACAAGCAGAGTCTTGCCCAGTTGTGCCACACTATTGACAATCTAGGAAGTTTATTTCAGAGTATTGCTGCAACATGTCGAAGAAGCCAGGTGGTAATGAACCTGTTTGTGATGTTGCTTGTGCTATACAGTTGTCCAAGCTAGTGACGGCCATCTCAAGCTGACATTGTTCCAAAGTGTTGTGGGCAATGTCACTGTGTGCCTGAACAAAACTTTTTAGCAAACTCGAGGTCCTGTGCTTTTGATGTTGGTGGCACCACTGGTTTTCCCAAAATCTTTGGTGGAAATATGTTTAGTGTACAAGCGGTCACAGAATGAGGATCTTTGGTCCCATTTCTCTCTGCGCAATTTTCTTGAGCAGGGGAAGAACATGAAGCAGTTAGTGGCTGCCTGAAAACTGAATGCTCTTTTGAAACTTGATCCAGATTCATAGCTAGGGAAAACACAACAGGGCTTTCTCAGGATGCCGATGCCTGGTGGCTACTAATATGGAGATCTTAGCCTCTCTACATTTGCTACAAACTTCACTGTCCAGATTGATCAATCACCATGATGAACCATGTAGAAGAAAATGGTGGGTTATGTTGGGAACATCTCCATTGATGGTCTGACAAAGTGCCATGACCATGACCTCACCATGATGTTGTGCATACTCCTGGAGGGAGAGACATTGGGCATCTATTTGCCTGGCTTTGCAACAGTTTTCCACATTGAAATTTTGTTATTAGTCCTTTGCTCACACGCTTGCAATTATTAAGGATTCTTTTCTGCTGTTCCTTTGCAAAAATATTGCCCAAAAATATGGCTGGCAAGCATTCATTTAAATATTTGCCTTCCTGTTTTCTACACTATACTTCTAATTCTGATAGTTTGATGTTGTCACAATAACTTAGTTTTTGTGAGTTCACAATTTCCCTTTGACACAAAATTCATGCATTCTGCTGCATTTTCCCTTCGCTACAAAATTCATGTATTGTGTTCTTTTATGTGTGTCAAAAGTATACAGGCTTGTGTTGGCTACTTAGCTGGAACAAGTCTGGTTGGTGTGAAGAGATTTTGACAGACGAGGTGCTGTACTTAAGCACTTGAAAGGTTAGTGTGCATATCATGCACACCTCTGATGATGCAAAATACAAAATCAGTCATGCATATGAAGACCATTTCATGCACAGCAACAAATAGGAAGTCTGATTTGGAGTTGCTGTGCCAAAATGTGACAGATGGCTTTCAAATTTTGAGGAAACAATTCTACAAAGATCTATATTCTGGGTTTCTGTCACTGTCTCTGGAAGCAATGGCAAGACTAACTCTCATGATGTGGGTGGCTAGCACTCAGTGATTCAGTGTAGATAGTATCACCTCATGAAGCACTGAAAATCAGACCACAAACCAGTCACATAGAATTATGCCAATATTTAGGACACATAAATGTGTGTAAATAGTGATAATCAGAACAAAACTGAGGGGAGAAAATATCAAACAAAGTCTTGGTCCCATTCCTTACTATCAATGGACACCACTAGTGCCACCAAGCAAAGCAGAACTCAGTTAACTTTGTTCATATTCTGTTGGTAGGAGCTACAATTTACTCCCCACCCTACAGAGACAACCCCAGGAGCCTATCATGACTTGCGGTGAGTGCAGCATACATAGTGCTGCTGTAAGGGAGCTATAATAAGAACAAATTCCAGTGAATCATGCAGGCATTTGCCCACCAAACAGCAATGCTTCAAATGCTCTTCAAAACTTCTTTAGCTGCAGCAATTGTGAAGGCAACATCTTCTTCTGTGTGGGCAAGGCCTGTGAAACCTGCTTCATATTGGGATGGTGCCAAGTATACTCCTCTCTCTAGCATACCCCTGCTCAGACAAACCACAGAAAACTTCAGATTCAGAGGGCAGGAATGCAAGCATACACCATAATTGTCACTGATTATGAGCCCATTAGTGTTGTCTTACTTGTCAAGGGCCACTGCTGGTAACTCTCTACTTCATAAATCAACTTTCCACATCCACCTTGAGAAGATTGGAAGACTCTCAAACTTTGAACCTAATCTGAAATTGCAATAACTTGGAAGGGGCCTGCTTAGGAAGCATATCAGGAGAACAATCCAACCTGTGAAACTTTGCAAACTTTGCAGTATCACTCCTCTTGGCATCTTCAAAATTATTTACAGGGCCTGCTGTGAAGAAGAAACCAAACATGCCACGGATGTGTCCACCACATACATCATGTCCAGCTTCTCGTGCAGCCTGAAGAATACCTTGAGTAAGCTTCCCAGTTACTTCATCCAGGTACTCATAGGTTCCAGCCTTTTGCAACCGTTGGAGTGTGTAGATACCAGCCGTCATGGCTAAAGGATTGCCACTGAGTGTGCCTGCTTGATACACAGGCCCTGCAGGTGCCACCAACTCCATAATTTCTCTCTTTCCTCCATAGGCTCCAACAGGTAATCCACCCCCAATGATCTTACCCAAAGTGGTAAGATCAGGAGTGATACCAAAATACTCTTGTGCACCCCCATAAGCTATCCGAAAGCCTGTCATCACTTCATCAAAAACTAGCAAGGCTCCGTGTTCCTTAGTAATTTCCCTCAGACCCTCCAGAAATTCTATCTTGGGAACAATGAAACCTGAGTTTCCTACCACAGGCTCCAAGATAACTGCTGCAATATTATTCTTGTGGTTTGCAAAAATCTCCCTAACAGCCTCCAAGTCATTGTAAGGTGCTGTAAGGGTGGGTGCTGTAGCAGCTTGAGGAACACCTGGTGAGTCAGGGAGCCCAAGGGTTGCTACACCACTACCAGCCTTCACCAGGAAAGGGTCAGCATGGCCATGGTAACATCCTTCAAACTTGACGATCATTTGGCGTCCTGTGTAGGCACGAGCTACGCGAAGCATACCCATGCAAGCCTCTGTTCCTGAGTTCACAAACCGCACCATTTCAATGCTTGGCACTGCCTTTATCACCATATCTGCCAGAATGTTCTCTAGCGCACAAGGTGCCCCAAAACTTGTCCCTTTCTTAAGGGCTTCAACAAGTTTGGCATTCACCTGCATGAGAATAGCAATCCTGTGTTAAAAAAAATTTAGTGTCGAAATGTGAATACAACAGAAGCTGGCTATTTTGCAGATGCTTCTTAATTTACAGCTGTGAGTAAAGCACCAATACAAGAGGTGTGACATGAAGCACTTGGTAAAACAAATAACCCACCTCATCATCACAATGTCCAATGATAGCAGGACCCCATGTTCCAACATAGTCAATATACTCGTTGCCATCCACATCCCATGCATGCGAACCCTTCACATGATCAAAGACAATTGGCTGTCCACCAACTGACTTGAAGGCTCTGACTGGAGAATTTACTCCTCCGGGCATCAAATCCTGCTTATAACAGCCATACAGTGCAGGTACTTAGCTCAATTACTATGTTGTTTGGCAGACTTACACAGTCATTTCACTCTGTTCAGAAAGACATTGGGTGACTCTCATGAGCATTGAGAAATTTTCATGCTCATAGTTAAATATTGCCAGAATCAGGTGAGCAAAAGGTGCCTTTGAGTAAAAGAAAAACTCCAGACAAGGACTGAAGAACAGGGAAGAAGGAATACACAGAACAGAACACCTAGTTCAAAATGAATTACACAACTAGCAGTATGAACAGCAGTGACAGTCTCTCAGCTGTTCCATGACCATCAAGTGTAACATGTATGATCAACTTTTCTACCACAACTTTTACCCATTGTCTTCATCAACTCCCTACAGAGGGTATAGGCCACTGTACCCACTAGTATGCATACTGAGTTTCTGTCGCAAGTCTGAAAGCAACAGGGAGACTCAGCAATGAGACTGGCAAGCACCCTACACCAAAGAAAAGAATGGCAAACAAAGAGGGACCCAAAAAGAAAATCCAAAGAGACAGCACATAAGGAAGAAAGAACAGAATAGAGCAGACAGAAGGGAGAAAAAGAACACAGACCAAGCAGCTTACAAAAGCTCCCCACTTACAAGACTCTATACAAAATCATTCAGAAAAAAACTCTGAATGCTAAAATATCCAACCTTTATCTGGGGGTTTAAGCCCTACAGAATGAAGTACAAGATTTTCTTTTGCCATTTCATCTGCTCCCAAAATACATTTCACACTGGTGGGGCTCTCTGCTGACAAAGTCAAAGTTATGCTCATTACAAATCAGTTCCTCGAGAAGTATGAGTATCTCACTGAGCAATTCAAGTAAAGATTCTCACTGTTGTGCTTTGAATTCCAGTTGATTTGTCAGAATTTTCAAAGCTTTTCTTGCAGAAAAATCAACCACAAGGGAAGGAGGAGGGGGTTATGGTGTCCTGCACATGTTACAAAAGTACAGTATCTCTCTCTCTCACTCATGACTGCTACAACAACATCCTCATTGAAGCTGGAGATTTCCATAACATTATAACAGGAGCAGCACCACGACATCCTCGTTAAAGCTGGACATTTCCATAACATCATAACAGGAGCAGCATCACAGTCAGCCCCAGCGTTTAGGCTGCTTTTCCTCCGACGTAATAAACCCCAGACATGTATATCGCACGTCCTCTTCGTAGCTAACCATCTAGCGTGCACTGAAAAACAAGCATTTCCGAACTTCGAATCCCATAGCACACTCACCTGGCTCAGAATGAATGCTCTTAACATGTATTCCACAGAGAGAGAGAGAGAGAGAGAGAGAGAGAGAGAGAGAGGGGAGAGCGAACAGACAAGGAGGTAAACAACAGAGAGAGTTGGTATGCAGCACCTTAGCGGCGGTGAAAATCTCTTCAGACTTGGTGGTCACAAACTTCTTCTCGACAGCGAGAGCCATCCGAATGCCACTGCCGCCGCCACTACTCCTACTTCCAACCACAGATTGTTGCTGCTGCTGCTGCAACCTAAGAAACGAGCTCCGCGAAGAAGAAGCGCAGCTATTGTCCAAAAACCTGAACCCCGACCAGTCACCAGCCGCCGCTCCCGCTGCAACACAAGAAGCCGCAGCTCCACCGACCAAGGCCGCCATCGCAAAAAGAAAAAAACAACAACAACAGAAATTCCCTCTCCCTCTCACAAAACCCGTCCTCAAACCCCTCCTCCTCGACAGAAGACGACTCTCACCAAAAAACAAATCCTGTACTCAAATCCCTCCACCAAAAATTCCCCCGAAAAATTCCGTCTCTGTGATCCCGTCAGAAACGATACCAAAAAAATAAAAATCTCTCCGAGATCCCTCCACAATAATTCCTCTCGCAAAATTATTTCTGGACAAAATGCGAGACACAAAGTCGCACTCGTTTCTCTCTCTCTCGCGCGCTCGCTCGCTCCCTTTGGACGCTCTCCTTCGCTCGAACACAAACGCATTCACACTTGGCCGCTGGATCTTATCCTCAACTGCGTTTGGATTCATAACAAGACGCGCTGTGATTGGTCCTCTCATTCTCTTAATATCCACTTTACTTTTTTCTATAAATTTTTTTTCTCTATTTCTAAAAGGAAATTACTATTTAACCCACGATTTTTTTTCCCCCCCTTTTTTTGGGATTAATTTCCTAGGGATCCTCCTCTCCAGGGACACTGTTTCATAAAATTGAGAGCAAAATTAAAAAAAAATAAAATAAAAATCCTTTTAGCCCTTTTAAAAACTCTTTTGAGGAGATAATTTTAGTAAATTGGCACTTTAATGTCTCATAATAGTCTCATAATCTTGTGCCTAGATGCAAAGAGTTTTTTTTTTGGACCCATGAGTTTGTTCAAATAGGTCCCCTTGAGTTGCTTTAAAAAAGTTGGCTTAATGGATTAGTACATACATACATTTTGCACGCAAAAAGACATGCAAATTTCCAAATTTTTTTAAACAATAGTTTGGAACTTTTAACACATCATTCTTTGTTTATACTTGGAAGATTTTACTTAGGGTGCATAAACCCTAACAATTTTGCTCACAATTTCAACCTTGCAACCAACTTCCTTGCTCCCTACTAATAGGTAGGGTTTTAGCACATTGCTTGTGTTGTTTGTTACACATTATTAAACAGTTCTTGACTTAAACTATAAACAAATTATTTCATGTCCCAATTCATTTTGTTTTTTTTTTTTAAAGAGTAATGAAGCTCCAATGTTGTAATTAAGCATTAAGATGTCCAATCTCAAAATCGTGATTTTGGGAATTTTAAGTACTTGTCATCTTGATATAATCCTTGTGTGCACTTACATAATGTGTTTAAAAGGATGGTATCTCTTTCATGAGGACAAGCTATGATGAGTTTTTGATAAATTTGTGATGAGTTGTGACCATGTCTAGATTCAAATTGCACAAAAACTTCTCTTCATTTATTTTGTGCATATGAAAGGGTTTCAAGGTTTTCCCCACCAAAATGTTATAGGTCTTCTATGCATACAAGGTTCTTGCATCATGCATTTGACAAGTCTATGACGTTAATCAAAAGGAACATGTTTGCATCATTTAGTAGTTAGTTTGCACCTTGAAATGTATCTAATGTTGTGTAGCATGAAAGACTCTTTCCATTTTTGCCTTGAATTCATCCCATGTGAGAGATCATGCATTTTCCTATCTTCATGTCATACTTGCCTCCATCATGCAATGGGCGTAACCTTTCAAAGTATGAATCAACTCCATCATAGTGTCTTGTTCAACAAATTTTCTTTGCATGTTTGTTTTGATTGATGAAGATTTATTTATATCATGCATTTGACAAGTCTATGAGGTTAATCAAAAGGAATATGTTTGCATCATTTAGTAGTTAGTTTGCACCTTGAAATGTATCCAATAGTTCCAACAGGTCGCCAAAATATAGCAGGACTCTTAGAATTATCTACTTTCCTCTGTTACCTTGAGCTGAATTTGGCTACTTTCTCTTGTGGATGATTATTTGTGTGGCTACATCATACAATCAAAACAATGCTTGATAGCAAAAAAAACATTTGGGTGGGCCTACAATACAAGCAAGAAGAAGTTGAAATCGATCAATCAATGAGATCTACATTCTCAAACTTTCTCCAGAAACCATGGGTTCTTCATTTTCTTTTTTCTTCAAAAGTGGTAACTCATTGTTCTTTGTGATGGAGCTAAGGTGAAGATCATCCTCCATAAAAACTTTTAGCCAAGTTTTGGCTATAAATGAATTATGAAACTATAGAGAGATACTCATACATGCTCTGATAC
>Ga0116229_10010893_pt1 | contig 13547 bp, 10 predicted proteins | sample S1TSphgellanicum_3_FD_87313 | JGI IMG/M metagenome (GOLD analysis project Ga0116229, IMG submission 87313) | Host-associated microbial communities from peat moss isolated from Minnesota, USA - S1T2_Fc - Sphagnum magellanicum MG | ecosystem: Host-associated > Plants > Peat moss > Unclassified...
ATGCCCGTCACGCCGGGGGCCGCGGTCGTCGATCCTTCGATCACAACGTTGCCCGCATCTCCACCGACGATGAAATCGGTCTGGTAGTCAGTCCCCGTGTAGACCGTCGTATCGACGAAATCGTTGTCGTAAGTGATCGTCTGCGCCTGAGCGACGCTGCCGATGCATAAAGCCGCGGCGACCGCAATGATAACCTTATTCATAAACTCCATTTTTCCAAATTCGGGAGATCTATCTGCCACTCAGCGCCGACTGTGACCAAACTCACGTCTAAAGTCGCTATGCCCTTAAGATGCCACGAATCGGCGGCTGATTCCATCAGAACTTGACTTAATCTGTGATGTAGTTCTCAAAACGCGAAGTCCGAGCTTAACGCTTCTTGCGCCTTGCCTTAGACCGCTTGCCTGCGGCTTTCTTCTTCGCAGCCTTGCGGTTTGGCGTAGCTTTGCGCTTCACCTTCGCGGCGGCCTTCGTCTTGGGCTTGGGCTTGGGCTTGGCCTTGGTCTTGGTCTTGGGAGCGGTCTTTTTCGCGGCAGCCTTCGTCACGGGTACCGATTTTTTCGGTCGTACCGCCTTCTTCGCAGCCCCGGCCTTCCTTACGGCCCCGGCGGCAGCCCGGGCCTTCTTTGGCGCAGGCTTCTTTGGAATTCGGACCTTCCGCGCGGCCGCGGGCTCCGCCGCCGGGGCCACCGAATCGCCGCGCAACTGCTCGAGAATCGCCGGATTCTCCAGCGTCGTCACATCCTGGGTGATCTCCTCGCCGCGGGCGATCGAGCGCAGCAGCCGCCGCATGATTTTTCCCGAGCGGGTTTTCGGCAGATTGTCCGTCAATCGCACATCGTCGGGCTTGGCGATGGGACTTAGTTGTTCCGCCACCCACCCGCGCAATTCGTCGATCAACGCCTTCGCCTCCGCGCCCTGCGGCCTCGATATGTTGAGCACCACATAGGCGAAAACGGCCTCACCCTTGATGTCGTGCGGCCTGCCCACGACCGCGGCCTCCGCCACCTTGGGATGCGCGACCAGCGCCGATTCGATCTCCATCGTACCCAGGCGATGGCCCGCCACGTTGAGCACATCGTCGATGCGCCCCATGATCCAGTAGTAGCCGTCGGCATCGCGATGCGCACTATCGCCCGCGACGTAGAAGCGATTCTGGAATTTCTCCCAATAGGTCTGCAGGTAGCGTTCGTTGTCGCCCCAGATGGTGCGCAACATCGATGGCCAGGGTCTCTTGATGACCAGGTAACCGCCCGCGTCCGGTTTCGTGACCGCGCGACCCTCGTCGTCGACGATGTCGGCAAAGATGCCCGGCAGGGGTTTGGTGCAGGAACCCGGCTTGGTGGGCGTCACGCCCGGCACCGGCGTCATCATGATGGAGCCGGTTTCCGTCTGCCACCATGTGTCGACGATCGGACAGCGTTCGCCGCCGATCACCCGGTGGTACCACATCCAGGCTTCCGGGTTGATCGGCTCACCGACGCTGCCGAGCAGTCGCAACTTGCTCAAATCGTATTGCGCCGGCACCGCATCGCCGAGTTTCATCAACGCCCGGATGGCCGTCGGCGCCGTGTACAAAATGGTGACGCCATGGGTTTGACAGAGTTTCCAAAACCGCCCGCCGTCCGGGTACGTCGGCGCGCCTTCGTACATCAACAAGGTCGCGCCGGCCGCCAGCGGTCCATAAGCCACATAGGTGTGGCCGGTGATCCAGCCGACATCCGCCGTGCACCAATACACATCATCGTCCTTGAGGTCGAAAGTCCATCGCGTGCTCAATTTGGCATTGAGCAAATAACCGCCGCTGCTGTGCTGAATGCCTTTCGGGCGGCCCGTGGATCCGGATGTATAGAGTAGAAACAGCGGATGCTCGGCGTCGAGGCTTTCGGCAGCGCACTGCGCACTCTGACCCAAGACCGCGTCGTGCCACCATTCATCCCGGCCCGCACGCATGTCGCAGTCGCTGCGTGTGCGCTGGTAGACAATCACCTTCTCGACGCTCGCACATCCCTCGGCAAGCGCCTTGTCGACGGCGCGCTTCAATTCGACCACGTTGCCGCCGCGCCAGCCGCCGTCGGCCGTGATCACGAGCCTCGCGCCGGCGTCCTCGATGCGATCCTTGACCGCGTTGGCGGAAAAGCCGCCGAAGACCACGGAATGCACCGCGCCGATGCGCGCGCATGCCTGCATGGCGATCACCGCCTCGGGTATGAGCGGCATGTAGATCACCACACGGTCGCCGGCCTCAATGCCTCTCTCTTTGAGCGCATTGGCGCAACGGCAGACCTCGGCATGCAGGTCCGCATAGGTCAGTTTGCGGACGTCGCCCGCTTCGCCTTCGAAAATGATGGCGACTTTGTCGCCGCGGGCTGCCAGATGCACATCCAGGCAGTTATGCGACACGTTGAGCCGGCCATCGACGAACCAGCGGTAGTTGGGCGCGTCGGAATCATCCAGCGGCACCGTAAAAGGCCGCGTCCACTCGATTTCCCCGACCGCCAGATCGGCCCAAAAACCGATGTAGTCCTCGGACGCCTTCGCGTGCATGCGCTCGAGCATGTTGGCTTTGAGATCCGCGTGTTTGCGAAACTGTTCCGCCGGCGCGAACAAGCGCCCTTCATGCAGGACGGATTTTATGTCCTTTTGTGCCATCGAAACTCCCCCGTCAAGCAGCGGCGATGCGGCGCGCCTGCTGCCTTAAAATGTTGCCAAACCCATGCGTATCGAAAAAGCCGTCGAGCTTACCGCTATCCTGCGCTCTCGGCTTCAAGTCATCCAGCGAGGCGTCCAGCGGCATGTCGCAAACGATGCGCGTCAGGCGCCGCGCAAGATACGCCACCTCCTTGTGAGCAAGCAGCCTGGCAGCCACCGTCGCCCCGCCGCGCAGTTTGAGGTCCGGCACGCGATGCAGATTGTCGTATAAGTCTTCGAGAGAGCCAAAGGCGTTGAACAGCAGCGCGGCCGTCTTCTTGCCCACGCCGGGCACACCGGGAATATTGTCGACGCTGTCGCCGGTCAGGGCGAGAAAGTCCGCGATCAGTTCCGGCACGGCTCCGAACCTGGGCCCGATGTCGTGATAGTGATAGCGCGCATTGCCGGTGTAATCCCAGAAGACATCGCCGTCGCGGATCAGCTGGGACAAATCCTTGTCGCGGGTCACCAAAACGTTGCGCAATCCGGCCGCACGGGAGCGGGCAGCCAACGTGCCGATGATGTCGTCGGCCTCGTACTGCGAGCTCGCAAACTCCGCCACGCCCATGTGCCGGCAAAATTCGCGGCACAACGCGAATTGACGCTCGAGGTCCGCCGGTGGGGATTCACGGTTCGCCTTGTAGGCCGGGTAGATGCCGTTGCGGAAGGAGGTGGCGGGCATGCCCGTCTCGTCTCGCAGTGTGATGTCGAACGCGACGCCGATGCGCTCCGGGCGCACCTGTTCCAGGAAATCCGAGAGAAACCGCGCGAATCCGTACAGCGCATGCGTGGCGTTGCCATGTGCATCGACCATGTCCGGCGGCATGGAATGATATGCGCGAAAAACGAAAAAGCTGGCGTCGATGAAGTACACGACGCCTGAACGCCCGGCGGCCGGCAGAGCGCTCACATCGGCCAGCGTTGCATGCGCTCGTGCAGCGGACTCGATCGCGGGAAATGCGCCACCAGATATCCGATCTGATCCGCGAGCACGCGCCGGCCCGTCAGGAAGATGTATTCCGCGTAAGTCGGCGTGAACGGTACCGCCAATAACTGCATGCCGGCCTGTTCCGGGGTGCGCGACGCCTTTGCGTTGTTGCAGCGGCGGCAGGCGGACACCACATTGCTCCACGTATCCTGGCCGCCGCGGCTGAACGGCGTGACGTGGTCGCGCGACAACAGGCTATATGTAAAGCGCGCGCCGCAGTAAAGGCACAGGTATGCGTCGCGGCGGAACAACGTCTGGTTGTTGAGCGGGGGCGTGTACGACGTGCCGCGCAGGTTTCCTGGATTGCCCGTCACGCCCAATGTGGCGATGATCGAATTGACGTCGACGATCGTGCGCTGGCCCGTACGCGCGCACGTGCCGCCATACAGTCGATACAGCAGCGAGCCGCACGTGTACGCCACCTGCTCGGTGTGATAGAGCCTGGCGGCCTCCCGGTAGTCGACCCACTCCAGCGGCATCCCCGACACATCGGTGCGCAGGATTTGTTGCGACAATGGGTAGCCTTGGGCGATGATCAAGTCATCGCGCCAGTCCACGAGCTGTAGCGGCTGTTCTCGAACGGGCTGCATGGGCACTAAAGATAGTCGAGTCTTGTGCCATAATTCAACGTTTGATGTCCTAACGCCCGAAAAGAGGTTCGCATGCCCGTCGTCGTCGGTGTCCTGACGGAAACCGCAGCAAGAGAAACCCGTGTCGCCGTGGTCCCGGAAATTGCCGCCAAGCTGCGCGCGCTCGGGATCCGGGTGCTGATCGAGCGCGGCGCCGGGGTGGCCGCGCATTTTCCCGATGCCTCTTATACGGACGTCGAATTCAGCGACGCCGCCACCATCTTGAGCAGCGCCGACATACTCTTGAAGGTACGTCCGCCGAGCCTGGCGGAGGTGGGCGCGCTGAAGAAAGGCGCGCTGCTGGTGGGCTTCATGCAGGCCTATGCGAATCCCGAGTTGGTGCGTGCCCTGCGCGAGCGCGGCATCACCAGCTTCGCGATGGAGTTGGTGCCGCGCATCTCTCGCGCACAGTCGATGGACGCGCTGTCATCGCAGGCTGCGGTTGCCGGCTACAAGGCTGCGTTGATCGCGGCCAGCTCGCTGGAGAGGTTCCTGCCGATGTTGACGACGGCTGCCGGCACGATAAGACCCGCGCAGGTGCTGGTCATCGGCGCGGGCGTCGCCGGTTTACAGGCGATCGCCACCGCCAAGCGCCTGGGCGCGGTGGTCGAGGCGTACGACGTGCGCAGCGCAACCAAGGATCAGGTGAAGTCGCTGGGTGCGAAGTTCGTCGAGACCGGCGTCTCCGCCGAGGGCGCCGGCGGCTACGCCCGCGAACTCACGACGGAGGAGAAGCTCAAACAACAAGAGATCCTTGATGCGCGTATCGCCGCCAGCGATGCCGTGATCAGCACGGCATCGGTACCGGGACGCGCAGCACCGCGGATCGTCTCCAAATCCGCCGTCGAGCGTATGAAGGCGGGCTCCGTCGTCGTCGACATTGCCGCGGAACAGGGCGGCAACTGCGAACTCACCCAGGCCGGCGAAACCGTTGTGCACAAGGGCGTGAAAATCTTGGGTCCGCTCAACCTGCCGGCATCGCTGCCCTACCACGCCAGCGAAATGTATGCACGCAACCTGTTCAACCTGTTGAAGCCGGCTCTTCCCAAGGGCGAACTGGCCATCGATTGGAACGATGAGGTGTTTGCCGGCGCCGTGCTCACGCATGATGGACAAATCAAAAACGAAGCCACGCGCAAGGCAGTGGAGGGGTAATAAAAATGATCGACGGCGTCATCGCGCTCTATATATTCATGCTCGCGGCATTCACGGGATACGAGGTGATCTCGCGGGTTCCGGTGATCCTGCATACCCCGCTCATGTCGGGATCGAACTTCGTGCACGGCATCGTGCTGGTTGGCGCCATGGTCGCGCTGGCCACCGCCGACTCGACGCTGGTGCGGGTGATCGGCTTCATCGGCGTGGTGCTGGCGGCCGGCAACGCCGTCGGCGGTTACGTCGTGACCGAGCGCATGCTGAAGATGTTCGTCACGGCCGGCAAGAAGAAGGCGCCGTAACCCATGTTGTCCGCTTCGACCTTGCAAACTCTCACGCAGCTGTCCTATCTCGTCGCCGCAGCGCTGTTCATTCTCGGCCTGAAACGCATGAGCTCACCCGTGACCGCCGTCAGCGGCGTACGCTGGGCCGGCGTCGGGATGCTGCTGGCGACCGCGGTGACGCTGCTGTTCGTCGCCGGCGCGTCGACGCTGAACTTCGCTTTGCTGCTCATCGCCATCGCCATCGGCAGCATCGTTGCGTGGGTCAGCGGCAAGCGCGTCGCCATGACCGACATGCCGCAGATGATTGCGCTGTACAACGGCATGGGCGGAGGTGCCGCGGCAGCCATCGCAGCGGTGGAACTGTACACCGGCAACGAGCACAACCTGGTGCATCTGACCATGGCGACCGTGGGCGGCTTCATCGGCGCGGTGTCCTTCAGCGGCAGCCTCATTGCATTCGCCAAGCTGCAAGGCCTGATCACCAAGTCGGTACGCTTCGGCGGCCAGAAGTTTCTGAATCTCGCGATACTGCTGCTCACCGTGGCATTTGCCTTCATGGCGGTCACCGATACCGGGTTGGGCTCGGGCCAGCTGACCGTTTCGCTGTTCTTCGCGTTTGCGTTGGTCCTGGGTGTCGCGATGACACTACCGATCGGCGGCGCCGACATGCCGGTGGTCATCTCCCTGTACAACGCCCTCACCGGCCTCGCGGTGGGATTCGAAGGCTTCGTGCTCGACAATGCGGCCATGATCATCGCCGGAACGGTGGTGGGCGCCGCCGGAACCCTGCTGACGCAGTTGATGGCGAAGGCGATGAACCGTTCGCTCGGCAACGTGCTGTTCGCAAATTTCGGTGAGTCGGGCGCATCGTCCGGCGGCGGCGTCACCGGCACCCAAAAAGCCATCGAAGCCTCGGACGCGGGCGTCATGATGGCGTACTCCCAAAAGATCATCATCGTTCCCGGGTATGGATTGGCAGTGGCCCAGGCCCAGCACAAGGTGTGGGAACTGTCGCAACTGTTGATCGATCATGGCGTTCAGGTGAGATTCGCCATCCATCCGGTCGCCGGCCGCATGCCGGGACACATGAATGTGCTGCTGGCCGAGGCCGGCGTGCCCTACGATCTGATTTCGGATCTCGATGAGATCAACGCGGAATTCGAAACCGCCGATGTGGCACTCATCATCGGCGCCAACGACGTGGTAAATCCCGACGCCCGCACCAATAAGAGCAGCCCGATCTACGGCATGCCGATCTTGAATGCCGACAAGGCGAAGAACGTCATCGTCATCAAGCGCGGTCAAGGCCAAGGCTTCTCCGGCATCGACAATGCGCTGTTCGTGCTCGACCAAACGCGCATGCTGTACGGCGACGCGCAAGCCGCCGTCAGCCAGCTGATTCAGGCGGTCAAAGCTGCGGGCTGATCTGAAAACATCGATCCTCGGAACTTTGTTCCTGCTCGCGGCTGCCCATGCGGCGGCCGCGGCCGGGGCGCAGGCGTCCGCAACGCCACACGCCGCTTCGGCCGAGTCTGCCCGTTGGCGCAGGCAGGCGGCGCATGTCACCATCATCCGCGACAATTTCGGGATCGCCCATGTCTACGGCAAGTCGGATGCGGACACGGTGTTCGGCGCGATGTACGCGCAGGCGGAGGACGATTTCGGCCGGATCGAGCGCAACTATCTCAATGGCCTGGGATGGATGGCGCAGGCAGACGGCGAGCGCGCGATCTACAGCGACCTGCGCCAAAGGTTGTTCGTCGATCCCGAGCGCCTGCAGCAACTGTATAAGACCTGCCCACCCTGGCTGCGCAAGCTGACGCAGGCATGGGCGGACGGCCTCAACTACTTTCTCGAGCAGCATCCAAACGTCGCACCGCAGTTCATCCGTCATTTCGAACCCTGGATGACGCTGTCCTTCACCGAGGGCAGCATTGGCGGTGACATCGAGCAAGTCGACTTGAAGAAGCTGGGGCAATTCTATGGCGCGCCGCAGGACGCTTCCGTGGCCGCCCTGGTGGACGCGCAATCCACACCGTCCGCGTTTCCCGGCGGCTCCAATGGCTTCGCCATCGCGCCCGAGCGCAGCGCCTCGGGGCATGCACTGCTCTGGATCAATCCCCATACGTCCTACTATTTCAGGTCGGAGCTGCAGATGGTCAGCGACGAAGGACTAAACGTGTATGGCGCCGCCACCTGGGGGCAATTCTTCATCTACCAAGGCTTCAATGCGCACAACGGCTGGATGCACACATCCTACGGCGGCGACGCGGTCGATGAATACGCGGAGACCATCGTGAAGAAGCCGGACGGCCTGTACTACCGGTACGGCACCGGTGTGAGAAAGCTGCGCGCCGGCGTGGTCACGATTCGCTACAAGGCCGGCGCCTCATTCGCCTCGCGCAGTTTCACGGTTTATCGCAGCCATCATGGCCCCATCATCCGCGCCGAAAACGGGAAATGGATCGCGATCAGACTCTTGCAGGATCCGGTACCTGCCTTGGAACAGTCCTACCTGCGCAGCAAGACGCACGACTATGAGTCGTTCTTGAGGACCCAAGACATGCGAACAGACACGTCGAACAACACGGTGTACGCCGATGCGGACGGCACCATTGCCTATTTTCACGGCAACTTCATCCCCAAGCGTGATCTGCGCTTCGACTACGCGCATGTCGTGGACGGCAGCAACCCAGCCACCGAGTGGCACGGCCCGCACGCCTTGGCGGACACCATCATGCTGAAGAATCCGCACAGCGGCTGGATTGCCAACACCAACAACTGGCCGTTCTCCGCTGCCGGCGCCGACAGTCCGAAGCGTGAAAATTACCCCGCCTACATGTGGATCAAGGGCGAGAATCCGCGCGGCCTGCATGCGGTGGAAGTGCTTCACGACATACGCGACGTGACGCTCGACAGCTTGATCGCAGCCGGTTACGACGCCCATTTGACCGCTTTCGATGCGCTTCTGCCGCCGCTCATCGGAGCCTACGATGCGCTGCCCGGCGATGATGCTCGCCGGCAAACGCTGCGCGAACCCATCGATGTCTTGCGCGCGTGGGACCGGCGCACGGCGGCGGATTCCGTCGCCACCGCCCTCGCCATTTTCTGGGCACAGGAATTGGCGGACCGCAACGGTCCCGCCGCCCGCGACGCCGATCGGCCGGTGTACGACTACATGGTCGAGAAGTTGACCGACCCACAACGGTTCGACGCATTGTCCGCCGCACTCGCAAGACTATCCGCTGATTTCGGCAGTTGGCGCACCCCGTGGGGTGACATCAACCGCTTTCAGCGCCTGACCGACGACATCGACGAAGGGCACGACGATGCACAGCCGAGCCTGCCGGTGGGCTTCGCACCCGCCCAGTGGGGCGCACTCGCCTCGTTTGACTCGGCCAAACCCCGGCGCACCCGAAAAATTTACGGGTCCGTCGGCAACAGTTTTGTTGCCGCGGTCGAATTCGGACCCACGGTGCGGGCCAAGGCCATCATGAGCGGCGGCGAGAGCGGCGATCCCCATTCCCCGCACTTCACCGACCAAGCCCTGATGTTCTCACGCGGAATCTTCCGCGACGTGTACTTCACGCCCGCGGACGTCCACGCGCATGCCGAACACACCTACCACCCCTGACGCCACCGCAGCCTCTCAGCCCGCCTAGCGGGGATAGCGGTGTTGTGCCGGCGGATGCGGCGCCGGCGGGCGCGGCGCGGCGGCACGCGGCGGCGGCGCGCGCTGGATGACCCGGCGGCGCTGCTCCGGGGTCATTTGCCGCCACTGTTGGCGCAACTCCTGGCGGCGCTCCGGCGGCATCGCCCGAAATCGATTGAATTGTTCGCGCACGCGTTGCTGGCGCTCGGGCGGCAGCGCCTTGAACTGCTGCCAGCGCTGCCGCAGCAACTGCCGTTGTTCAGGCGGCATGGCGCGCCATTGGCTGAAGCGCTGCTGCGCACCGGCCTTTTGCTCGGGAGTCATGCTGAGCCAGCGCTGACTGCCCCGCGCCAAGGCTTGTTGGCGCTCGGCAGGCAGGGAATTCCAATTGTCCTGGTAGCCGTGCAGCAACTTCTGCTGCTCCGGCGACATGGAATTCCACGCCTTGGGTTGCGCCGGGGGCGCTGCCGGCGCGGCAGACTCCGCGTTAGGTGATTCGGACGCCGGCGCAGGTTCCTGAGCGAACGCCGCAGCGCAGGGCGGCCAACCGCACGCGAAACCTATGACAGCTATCAATAACGCCCTGATCATCGACTGTTACCCTGCGGCGGCGGTGCGGGGGGATTATTCCCTCGCGGCGGCGCGCGCTTCAAAAATTCCCACCAAGCGGCATCTCCCACATCATCCGAGCCCAAGAACTCGATGAACTCATCGTCAGGCGCATCACCTTGCGGCGCCGGCGGCTGTGCCGCGGCGGCAGGCGCCGGTTTTGGCGGCGGCGGCGGTGGCTGCGCATGCGCGGCTGCACAAGCCATCGTGGCCAATACCAACCAAGCTCTTACCGGGATCAATGACGATTCAACCTATGCGGCAGGTTCCGGATTGGCGGCCTTGTCCGCAAAATCATAGAAATCGAGATCGTCCTGCAACATCTCCATCGCATCGCCCGATCCATCCGACGACGCGACGATATCCAAGTCTTCCAAATTCGGCTGGGCATCCGGCGAGGATACCGTGTGATGGCCCAACGGACCCATCCACAGCACGGCGCCGAGCACGGCGGCGGCCGTCACACCGGCCGCGGGTGTCCACCAAAGTCGGCGCGCAAACCACGCACGGTTGCCGGGCGCTGCCGCCTCCAAGGCCGCGTGCCGGGCCTGGGTGAGACGCGAACGAATTCGCATGTCGAGGTTCTCGACGCTGCCCTGGAACAAGACGCGGGCGCGCTCTTCGAGGGAATCAAGTGGCTCATTGTTCATTACCATGCCTCGCCGAGTTGCTCGCGCAGCGCGTGCACCGCGCGCGAGTAATGTGTTTTGACGCTGCCTTCGGAGCAACCCATGGCCTGTGCAGTTTCGGCCACGTCCATACCCTCGAAGTTTCGCAGCATGAAAGCTTCGCGCTGCCGGGCGGGCAACGCCCGCAGCGATACTTCCAGCTGCTCCAAGGCCTGATCCTGCATCAGCGTCTCCGGAATGGGCGTGGCCGAGTCCGCGACGCTGTCGAGCGGATCCTGAGCCTCGTTGTCAGGATCCTCTTTCGGACCCGGCAGCCAGGTCATGATGCGTTTGCGGACCGAGCGGCGACGCTGCAGATCCCGTATGCCGTTCTCCAAAATCCGGTAGAACAACGGACGCCATTCGGAGCTCGGCCGGGACGCGTAGTTCTTGGTCAGCTTGAGCATGGCATCTTGAACCACGTCCAGGGCATCGTCGGCATCACGCAGCGCGATTTGAGCCATCCGAAATGCCCGGCGCTCCATCTCGGCCAGGAATTTTTCGAGTTCTCGCGAGTACTCCAGAACCACTCCCTCAGGCGCTGGAGTGGGACCATCCCAGACCATCCAAGTGGTGTGGAGGGTATCAAAGCGAGACATACTCGTCCTCCTGAAGGTTGGATAAGCTCAGCGGATGTTTGCTGTTCCACTTATCAACGCCCTCCCACGCCCCTGGTTGACTATGATCGATACAAGATCAGCGACTTACGCACACCGAGTGTGACTTCCGTTGCAATAATTTCAGGCGGCATCTCCAATGACGATCTAGAGGGAGATGTAAGCCATTGAATTTATTATATTCATGTCGATTTAGAACACTTTTTCACCATTTTGAAGGTGACCCGAAACGGAACGGGCACTTAGGCTAAATGATCCCCGCTTTTCAACAGACTTATCCACAGCTCTTGTGGACAACGGATCGCGTGTGATTTTGCAGGTCGCGCTCGACACGCCGCTGCGGCGGGTCTTCGATTATCTGCCGCGCGGCGGCTCGAGCGCTTCACCGCCACCGCTGGGCGTGCGCGTCTGCGTTCCATTCGGCCGCCGCAAGCTGATCGGTGTGGTGGTGGCCATCATTGCCGAGTCCCGCATTCCCGCCTCCAAGCTTCGCACCGTCTCTGAGATATTGGACAACGCTCCCATCATCGATGCGGTCACCTTCGATCTGCTGATGTGGGCGGCGGCGTACTACCATCACCCGATCGGCGAGGTATTCGCGGCAGCGCTTCCTGTGAGCCTGCGCGCGGGCCAGGCTGCAACCGAAGTCACCGAATATTGGAGCCTGACCGAACTGGGGGCCGCCCAACTGTCCCAACTCCAGGATCGGCGAGCGCCGCGACAACGTGCGCTGCTGGCATGGTTGGCGGATCGCGGGCGGGCCACTGCGGCGCAGGTCGCGGAGGCGTGCAGGCCGGCCCACTTGAAAGCACTGGCGCAACGCGGTTGGGTCATGGCATGCGCCAGCGATGAGGCTCCGGCAGTGCCCGACCCTCTCTTGAGCAACGCATCCGACGCCGACGAGTTGATGCTCACCGCCGCGCAATCCGCAGCGGTCAAGGCCATCCTGGCCTCGCTGTCCGTATTCGCAGTGCATCTGCTCTACGGCGTCACCGGCAGCGGTAAGACCGAGGTGTATCTGCGCGCGATCTCGGCGGCGATCGCCGCCGACGGTCAGGCCTTGGTCTTGGTGCCGGAGATTGCGCTCACGCCGCAGTTGGTCGAGCGCTTTCGCCAGCGCTTCTCGAGCGGCGTAGTCGCCTTGCACTCGGGCTTGACGGATGCGGAGCGCCGCGATGCCTGGCGTGCCGCCTATGGCGGCAAGGCTCGCATCATCATCGGCACGCGCTCCGCGGTGTTCACCTCCCTGCCCAAACTCGCCCTCATCGTGGTGGACGAGGAACACGACCCATCGTACAAGCAGCAAGAAGGTTTTCGTTACTCGGCGCGCGACCTGGCGGTGATGCGCGCCCGCGGCGCCGGTGTTCCCATCATCTTGGGCTCCGCCACGCCGTCGCTCGAAACCCTGGAGAACGCAGCGAGCGGGCGTTACGTGAAGCACTTGCTGCCGCAGCGTCCTGGGTCGGCGCAGCCCCCCCGCATGTCTTTGATCGACTTGCGCCGGCATGCGGCGGACCAGGGTTTGTCGACCCCTGCGATGCTCGCCATCGGCAGTCACTTGCAGGCGGGTGGCCAGATCATCGTGTTCTTGAACCGGCGCGGCTACGCACCGGGTCTGTATTGCAACAGCTGCGGCTGGATCGCGCCCTGCGCGCATTGCGATGCCCGCATGACGCTGCATCGTCGCGCACAACAACTGCGCTGCCATCACTGCGGCGCGCACACCGATATCCCGACGGTCTGCGGTAGCTGCGGCCAGGCGCTGCTTCCCGTAGGTCAGGGCACCGAGCGGGTCGAGGAAACCCTCACCCGCCTTTTTCCGGATGCGCCGCTCGCACGCTTGGATCGCGACACGGCGGGCGCGCGGGGCGCCATCCAGGCCGTGCTCGAGCGCGTGCACAGCGGTGAGGCGCGCATCTTGGTGGGCACGCAAATGTTGACCAAGGGACATCACTTCCCGGATGTGTCGCTGGTCGTGATCCTCGACGCCGATCAAGGCTTGTTCGCCAGCGACTTTCGCGCCACGGAACGCTTGGCTCAGACCATCACGCAGGTGGCCGGGCGCGCCGGGCGGGCGGCGCGCCCGGGCGAGGTCTTGATACAGACCGAGTTTCCCGAACACCCTCTGCTGACGCGGCTGATCGCCGAGGGCTACGAGAGTTTCGCGGCCAGTGCGCTGCAGGAACGCCGCGAAGCGCAATGGCCGCCGTTCTCGCGCCTGGCGATGCTGCGGGCCGAGGCCAAGGATCCTGGC
>Ga0116229_10010894_pt1 | contig 13546 bp, 14 predicted proteins | sample S1TSphgellanicum_3_FD_87313 | JGI IMG/M metagenome (GOLD analysis project Ga0116229, IMG submission 87313) | Host-associated microbial communities from peat moss isolated from Minnesota, USA - S1T2_Fc - Sphagnum magellanicum MG | ecosystem: Host-associated > Plants > Peat moss > Unclassified...
ACCCCCTCTGAAGAAACCCGTCACTTAGTGGTACTAGTGGGGCCTGTGTAGTTGGCCCAAGTGTTACCACGTCCCTAATTGATTTTTTCCTTCCAAAACCTGGTCTTTTGGAATTTATTTGAATTTTCAGCGGTAGAAACCACTTCAAAATCAATATCTCCCACATTTCTGAATCCAAAATCTTACCAAATAAATACCGTTAAATCCTGCTCATCAAGCTCTTTCCAACAACACCAAAGGCACATTTCAATTCCTCCTAAATTTTCAGCTACGATTTAATCTAATTTAATCCCCAGTGAAGAAATCGTTTAGTATTCAAAAAGTTTTGCATGGCAACTCCAAACGCCATGGAACCAAGCCCATGCACCCCTCCTCCTCCAGAGCTTTCAAAAGAGACCAAGAACACAATCTGGAGAGTCCTGGTTCAGTGAATCTCATAAGGACAAACAAAACAAACAAACTAGCTTCCTTCATAGATAGATCTGCAAAGTAAGGAAATTTAATTAAATCTCAGTATAAAATGCCGAAACTCAGCATTTAATGTATAAGGTTGGAGAGGAATTATAGTAGTTGTACAGGTAGTAGTAGAGAGAATATATGCTCCAGCAGTGGAGAGCTCAGGCAAAAAGGAAAGACACGATAAAACTCAGTTTATCACAAAAATTGATGGTTTTCTGCTGCTGTACTTTTTTAAGTGTTTAAAATTTATGATTAAACTCAGGGCTCTGGTGTTGTGTTTTCCCTACTTTATGGACAACTCGACCCTGCGATATTTCAAAACGAGGGTGCAGAAAAAATATAACTTGACCCTACAATATTTCAAAACGAGGGTGCAAAAAAAATAATTTTTAAAAAGAAAATTCACAGACCGCTGAACTCCACTGTCTGTAAATAAAATATTTTTCTATTTTTCTATTTTTTGGTACAAATTACTATTTTCTATTTTTTTAAACGCAGTTTTCTCATATATCATCATTAGCAATCATCCCAAACAAGAGTACAAAAACTGTCATATAAAACTGGCAAAAAAATTGCCCATTACTAAAATTGTGTCCAAAAATTGATGAATATGTACTAGGTAGTTTGTAGAAAACTAATCAAAAGCTGCCTCAAAAATGTGTCAAAATGCAACCAGATCAAATTTTTCAAAGAAAAATAATTCTAAAGAACTTGTTGATTTTTTACCACAAAAAACAGAGAATTTGCAACAAAATATATCTTCTTATTTTTAAGGACGATTTTTTGAAATATCGCAAATTTTTTAAATTATTAAAACACTGCCCTACATACAGGCCAAACAAAGATTGAGCATCAATTGGCAAGGTTTGTAATAAACTATCAAAACTGTAGAAACTAGTGAAAAACTGCCCCAAAACTAAAAAGTGAGTCAAAATGTGGTAAAATTTTGCTCAAAAAATATTTTCCGTGGAGGATTTGATGAAAGTTTTCAAAAATGGGGAGTTTGAAACAAAATATTCCATTTTATTTTATGAGGTCAAAATTTAATTAATTATTTGGCAATTTGTTGTGCCAAATCCAATCAGGGAGGCTAGTCTCCCTTATATGCTTCTTGTAGGCGTGAAGAAAACAATTGTGATCAATGAGATTGTTCAAATTGGTGCCTTGATTTCATTAGAGGAGTTGCGCTAGTGAATTAATACTTAAACGTGCACTCAGCTTATGCATGGCTTATGCAAAAGATTACAAAGTGCAAGGAGTGTTTAACATGAATCTGGTTTTATTCATGGGTGCACAAACCCTAACATTCCCTATATACATTGACAACCTCCTCCGTATACCAATAGTACAAAGGTTATGGCATTTGTGCTTTTTATGTTCTCTTTGGGCTTTGCTAAAATTTGCTCTTAAGATGCACACATTAATTAGTTTGTTAAAACTTGGTGCAAGTTGCACTTCCATTTTCACATACTTTATACTTATGCATCAGTTTTTATGAAATCAGAGATTGACCAAAAATACTGGTCCAAATGGCATGCCTGAAAGTCTCTGTTAATTGAGTCTGGGATTCAAGGCAAATGTCATGTGCAAATGACCTCTCAAAGGGTTGGAGCTTGGAGGTTATTATTAGTAGGGTTTTTTTTTCCTTTTTCATTTTTTTGTTGTAGAGTGAGTGGCAAGTATTCCAAGAGAAATGGGGGCATTAAATTGTGACCAGTGTCCATTATTTCAGAAATTTTTTGGTGACTTACTTTGATCTTTGGTCTAAATCTCGTGAAACTTTTCCTTCAACATTGACCAACTTTCTAGAGAATTTGTTACAATAAAGTTATCTGTAACATGGTGCCCAGTTGGGCCCCCACTTTCACCTCTTCTTTTCTCCCTTATCCCTTATTTTGTGTTATCAATAAAGTCTTCAAATAGGGGTCCAAGTTGGAAAAACCAGCACGGGATCCCCAAATTGGACATGTCGATTTGTTTTTTTTTCACCCACAGATTGTTCGCCTCTAGTTTATGCTAGGGGTGCTAAGAAACGTTTTTTTAGTGGCAAAATGTCACCAAATTTCAACCTCAAAGGGGCAGCTCCTACCTTTCAGCCTGAAAAGACAACTTCTTTTTCGGGCAAATCTGTTGAAAGGCTAGACCAAATGGTGGATGGTTCACCAACTGTCTATCCCTAAACCCTAAACCCATTGCCACACATGGTAAGTTTTTAAGGTTAATGAGAGTACTTGTTTTGCATTATTGTTGCATTCAAATTAGATTCTATAATCTGCAACCTTGAATGTTGGTTGGAACTTGGAACTTGAGGGCAGGGGGGCTTGTGTGCAATGTGAAGTTGTGTGCCCTGTGCATTGTGCCAATGTGCAATTGCATTACATAGTGTGAATGTGAATCTTTCTACGTACAATCATCAATGGAGGACTGGGGGCTGAGGCCATATAAATCGATTCCTTCTTACAAATTTGGACTTTGCAGTAGTCGATGAAATACTATTTAGGATTCAGCTTTCTTCCTTTTCAATTTTGCGTTTCTGTCATTGTCAATTGATGTTCGTTGTCCTCCAAGCTCACATTGTAATCATCATGGTCTATTGCATAGTGCACATTGTTGTGACTTGGTCTTGCTTTCATCAAAGTCAGGAGAATTGTGTTTGTCTTACCTCAAGTTGTTTAGCTACAAATTAACTTAATTGATCATCATCTAGGATTAAGGTTCGTATCTTATTATGTTTTTCAAGTCGCAAGTAACCATTGTTGTTCAATGTTTAGTGTAGGTAATCATTGCTACTAAATATTTAATGTAGGTAGCCATTGTTACTTAATGCTTAATGCAAGTAGTCATTGTTGTTTAGTGTAGGTAGCCATCATTGTTGAGTGTAGACTCAATGCAGGTTCAGTGCAGGTAGCCATCAATGTTCAATGTACAATTAATCCGAGCCTAGTGCAAGCTCAATGCAAGGAACCATCATTGTTCAATGTGTGTTCAATGTAAGCAGCCATCGTTACTCAATGAAGGCTTAGTGTAAGTAACCATTGCTGTTCAAGGCAAGCTTAGTGCAAACAGCCATTGCAACTCAATGTTTAGTGATGGCAGCCATCACTGCTAAGCTCTAGGTCATTTAAGTTTAAGGTTGGTCAACTATCATGCCCATTACCAATTGTTTGACAAATCGCTACCCAGCCATCACTAATTTTCTTGTAGCCATATGCTTTCACAACTTAATTAATTGCCATTATTGTAAAAAATGGCACCTTTGAACCCACCCCAAAACTTCAAGTTTCATTGTTTTTTTTTCAAAAAGAATTTTCCTTCATTTTTTATTAACATATTCTAGCCAAAAAACTCCAAACCCCTTTCTCCTCCTTCTGAGGCAAACCTATGGATTTCTACCAAAAAAAATAGAAACAAAAGGAATATGAACACAACATAATTTTCTAAGACATTTGGAATGTTTAACTTCCATGGGCTGAATTGAATATTGGTGAAGATGGGATGGTGCACAAGTTAAATGTAAAGTTTGTTCCAAAATAGAGGGGATGGATAAATTGTTGGCCCCTAAGTTGGATAGCCCTCGGAAACACAATGGTAGGAGGAAAGCTCTAGTTGTAATCCCAAGAATCTATAAAGCTAGAAAATTTTATATGAAAAAAATTTAGTCCATGCCGAAACTGAACATATGTGTGCAAATGTTAAGAAATACACAATAGCTAATTAGGTCTTTCGTGGTGCTACTACAGAAAGGAAGAAAAAATTTGTCCAATTTGTTTTCACATGGAATTTGAAAGCAAACCTATGACAAACTATTAAAATTTGAGGAACTTGTCGCAATTCCTTGATGTCCAAGATTTTCCAAGAACCCCTTTGTTTAATTCAATTGGTTGAAGGATGGCAAATTGTATGAATGAACTAGTGGTGAAAAAAACTAGGGATTTGGTTCAAGCTATTAGGTTTATCTTCTTGGGTATGTCCACAATAAAATGAACCACACCCAACTCCTTTGTTCCTTTCAAAAGGACATGGATTTGAAATTGGAAATTGAAATGGCATGCAACCACTGCACAAAATTTATGGTTTAATCAAATATTTTAAGAACACTCACAATTTAAAGGATGTGAAATTTTAAAAATTCAAAGTGTTTTTCAAATTTTTAAATTTTCACAAATCTTCTACCACATGTAAATGGGGTGTAATGTGCATGACATACAAAACAAAGTTGTAGTTTATGATTAAAAAAACAAAAACCTAAAGTAGTTAACATATTTTGGTATGATTCAATATTATGATTAGTTTTCAAGATGAAATGCAAAATTTGACAAAATCTACACACTTTGAAAAATTCATATTTATTCAACAATGATTAACACAAAACAAGTGATATATTGGGGCAATTATATGTATTTTTAATAACAAGTTGCAAAATATTTCACTCAAAAATTCTTTCATATGAAAAAGTGAAAAAAGACTAAAAAGGATTCACAGTCCTTTTGTAAAATAATCCTATTGGCTCCTTCAATTATATTCACACCCAAATGTTGATATAATTGACTCATGTTTTTATATGTCATTCTTGAATGTATATTACATCACACTATGTAGATTACATGAAAAACATTTAATCTTAACTGAAGTTAAAAATTGACAAGTGTGTTATTTGATCAAGAGTGGTTACCCTTGTAGTGGCTCATTATATTGCATACTTACCCCCTTTTTTTTGTGATGAAGTTACAACCATGGATTAGTAGTTTTGGGTTTCCGTGCATGCATATGTGGTCGAAAATTAACATCAAATGCCTTTCTTGTTATTCTTGCAATTATTAGTGAATGGTCGATAGGGCCACTTTAAATAATCTAAAAAAACTTATGGTGGATGCCATGGTGTTGTATGGTGGTTTGATTCAAAAAATAATTGCATCAGAGTTAATCACCTTTGGAGTTGATGGGGTTTGTGTGTTTCAAGGTGTTTCAAGGTGATAAAACTGGAGGTCTGAAAGACTAAAATGTTCCATTCATGATTAGAGTACATTGCATCAATCATCACAGAAATTTGGCAATGTAAACTCTTTTGAAATTGGTGATTGTGGGGAAATTGAAGATGTGCTACAAAGTTGGTATGCCTACTTCTTTCACTTGATCCAAATTAAAGAACTCAACATGGTTAAAATGACCTATTTGACTATTTGTCAATTGGACATCTATTCAAATTGAACAAAAAATGAACAACCTTGGTCAAAATGGCCAATGACATTTAATCAAATGGAATGACTAGTCAAATTGAAAAAAAAACACATGACACTTTTAGTCAAAATGGCCAATAGAGTTTTAATCAAATAGGACATTTAATCAAAATGGTCAATGTTATTATTACATATCTACCTACCTACCCACCCACTAACCTACTACAATGGTTCAGATTATGGGGTCTATGGAAGACAAAAGGACCTTCTTAACATTAACCTTCATGAAAACAAGATTGTGGAACAGGCTTTGTGAGCATTTGGATTTGGTGGTTCATATGTACATGCAACCTTACTACACAATTGATATTTTTCCTTATCATGATGCCATCATAACATGGACAGAAGAGAAAACACAAAAGGGTCTTTTGGCTTGTAACATACCTTGGATCATGGATGGTCACTATTCACTACATAATGGCACATTAACTAAGTGGTTCAAACTTCAATGACTTGATGGTGTTATGTAAATGTTTGATGCGTAGGTTGTTTTGGAAAGCATCATGGTTGCCTTATGATTTTTGTTGACAATTGCAATAGTCCATGACACACCATCAGACCTTGATTTTCATACAATGTAGGTGTTGGGCATGTTTGGTCCATCTTTAAATGTTTTGTTATTGCTTGAATGGTATCTCATCTATCATCTATCCCTTTTAAATTTTTCATTTGCTTATAAGTTGTTGCATCTAAATTTGCAAATTATATATGTTAGAATTTTGAACTTGCATTTTTACATCAATGATCATTGATGTTATGCTCATTGTTTATTGTTGTCAATGTGTGGTCATTGGTTACTCAATGACCAAGTGCAAGTTCAAAAGTATTTTACATCCTCAAAAAACTCCAATTTCCATGATGTTGACCAATTTGGCCTATATGGGGCTTGGGTAATGGGTATTGGGTATTAAGTAAGGTCCATCTTCCTAAGTTCAAAATGGCATTTGATTGTTTTTATATCATCATATCTAATGTGTGGTTTGCAAGTCAAATCATGTGTTGCCATTGGGTGCAATGTCCTTTAGGACAAAGGTTTAGCTCCCTCAATTGATGTGTTGATTTAATTTATATCTAGGATGTTGCAAAATTTTGCCACTCCAATCTTTCACACTTTGCTAAAAGACTTCACAATTTTTTTAACTATAACCTAAATCCCCACTTTATCAAACTTGAAGTAGTCATTGTTCACATACAAGATGCAACTTGCAATAGCCAAATACATAGGCCCTCCAAAGGTTCAAATCACCATTTTTTTTTCTTGTTTTTTCTTCAAGTAGCCATTTAAAAGATTTCTAAGCATCTAAATGTAGCCACATAATATTCTAATTCATATGCACAATATCCACATAAGCTACTTCCAAGAATTTTTTTTAAGAAATGTTTGTGCTAAGTATATGGACTACGACTAGGGGGATATGGTTTTAATGTAATAGGTGGCTATTGCCTATGGCTATTGGTCATTGACTATGGTTATTGATTATTGGTTATGGCTATTTATTACTAGTTATGGATATTTACATCAAGGCTATGATGACTATGGTTATCGATTATGGATAAGGTTATTGTTTGTGGTTATGATTATTGTCTATGGCTATTGACTATTGCCCTTGGCTATGGTTATTCCTTCTAGTTATGTATATTGGTTATGGCTATTACCTATTGGCTATTGATTATTTTAAGGTTTGAATTTTAGTGTTTAGGTTTTTTTTAGGATTTCATTTTTAAGGTTTAGGATTGAGCTTTCAAAGGTAAATATTAAGGTTTAATTTTTAGGGTTCATGTTTGCACCTTTTAGAGTTTCAATTTTAAGGTTTGTTTTTTTTGAGATATATATAAGGCTATGGGGCCTAAAACCATGGGGGCTTAAGGTTTGAAGGGGCTATGGGGCCTAGGGCCATGGGAGCCTAAAGTTATGGAGCTAGGGCTATTGAAGGCCATGAGACTATAAATAGGGTTACTAGGGTTAATTTTAAGGTTTCATTTGTAGCAATTAGAGCTTTGGGGTTTAGGTTTTTATTGTTTAAGCCTTAGGGTTTGGGTTTGTAGATGAAGGGCTGATTTTTGAAGAGTGAAGGGATTTTTGAGATTAAAACACTAGTTATGAATAACATTTTTGAACTAGGGTTTAAGGTGGGTGACATGGATTCAAGCTAGTGATGAAACTATGCTTTAAAATGTAGTTTTAAGGTTTTTTTTTGTGTATGTAGAAAGGGCTTAGGTGTATGTTAGATAAAATGTAAAATTTAAGGTGTAGTTTAGTATCCTCATGAAGTTTATATCAGAAGGAGCTCCTCCCAAACATTTTTCAATTCATTTTCATTTGAAATCAAAAATGTCTTCCTCAAGTGAGAGCCTAGCATGCCTCCTCTTCTAATAGTGATCATTTCACCTTTACTTCAAGTGATGAGAAGATATTAAAGGAAATGGACCAAGAGCACATTGTGATTCGTCCTCTTAGGTGGTTCTTTTGTTTTCTTGGATGTGGGTCCTTCCATTTTGTTCCTTGTATTCCCCCTTTTTTGGGTGCTTTGGTTTTTTTTTATGATTGGCAGGGTTTCATCATTTGGTGGTTTTTAGAAAATGGATGCAAGTGATCCTGATCAAAGGTTCCCACAGTGTGCCAGCAAAGAAAACCAATGCTGGTTTGAGCTTGCCACGGTACTTCGTCCAAACTTTCCTCTTACATAAATTATATCAACTCTTTGCATTGTTTAACTTTTTCTTTGCTCAGAAACATTGTTCAAAATTCTAGTCCCTCAGAAAGTCATGGCACATGCCCCATGCTGGTGTTAGGCCCCAAGTCTTGAGCTTGTGTAACTTCCAGACTGGAAATTTTTCATGTGACCGATGAACTTTTCAGCCTCTCCAGAATGGATGTATTTGGTCATTGTTTGATAATGCACAGCCTGTGTCAGGAGATGTAATTGGGGGTTGTTAGAGCTCTAACTACTGAAAAAAAAATTGGCTGAAATTCGCCATTTTATGATTAAAAAAAAGTCTCAAGTATCTTTTTGAGAAATTTCCTATAAAATTGTCACATTTTAAGGCAGAAGAAAGTTATGAAATTGTCAAGATTTTTTTTGGGAGGATTTGGGTTTAGGAATCTTATTACATGTTGACGACCCACTAGAAACCTATTAACTGAATATGGGGACTTTAGCCAAATTTGGCCAGAGGTTAGAGGTCGGAGGGGCAAGTAGAAAACTTTAAGATTCCTTCTATTATTTGGCGACTTGTTGGAAGCTACTCTCTAAATATGGCAACCTTAGATTTCTTTTATGGTGACTTGAGCCCATCTTTTTTTTTTTAAAATCCCTTTGTTACTTTGGCATGGGCCTTTTTTTTGTCCCTGGGTTGTGAAAATTTGCCACCAAAAAAGATACACTGCTCACATGGAATAATTGTCTGCAAAGAGGAGCGAAGCAGAATCCAAGTTGAAAAACAAAGTCTAGACTCTAGAGCCTCCTCTTCAAAAATGTTCCAAATGTGTATTATTTTTGTTTTCTGGCTTTTGACATAACCTCACTTCTCAGTGGTGACCATCATTCTCCCAAAGGAGCTAAAGCAACAACACATTTGTAGGCATTATCCATTTTTATCAACATTTTTCTGTATTTCTGGCTATCTATCTGTCTCGTGCCTAGGTCACACAATCTACCAAATTGCTTCAATTTTTCTTCAAAACTGGTGTGTATTTTCTCCCAAAGAATGCAACAAGTGATTGCAATCTGGTGACTTTTGCCACAGTGCCAAATTTCATCACTGTTTCGCCTCTTAAAAGAAAGCTGAGTAGAACTCAAACTTTGGCAGGAATTTGTGGAAATCTATCAAAGCTTTGACAAATTTTTTAATTTGTTTTCTGGGAGGAAGATCGCAATTATAGTTTCTTGGTGTTACAAGAGCCTAGAGTGTAAGCTCAGGCTGCGAAGAAACCAGGATTTGATTAGCTTTGTGAACTACTTCTAAAGCTAGTGCAACCAGCCAAGATTTCATAGGGCCCTAAACCTGCAGTCAATCAGATCAACTAGAATTGCATGTAAGGCAGATGCTACCTTTATGTTCCCATATGCCAGCCAGAAAAATACATTATGATATTTGACCAATATAAGAATTGACTTGAGATTTGAGACATCCGATAAAGGAATGAAAACACTAGTGACAATTGTACTAGATGATCATGCGGTGTAGGTGGAGTGTTAGGATGTGAAATGAGGGAATGGGAAGTCAGTTTTCGACCTGCTTCCATGTTGGAAGAGAACCATACTAGTAGCAAAGCATCACATTATTAGTTGTATGGTTCATGAAGTGTCTCCTGTTTGCTAAGAATGCCTCCACCTACACTCCTCACTCAAAGACAAAAGAAGCCCGACTATAAGGGGATTTTAAACTGTAACACCAAGCTGATGCTGAATTTTGCAGTTGTTTGGTCATGTGGTATGGCAGCCTGTAAAAAACCAGCATCAAGGTCAATGCATCAGACAGCACGACTTCAAGTGCATTGAGGTCAACATGCTGTCCTGCAGAATAATATTTTCATGTGTGCAGTGTTTGGAGACCTCCCATATACAAGCAATAATGCTGAAGGTTGGACAAAAGGATTTTTCATGTGAGAAGACCTGAAATCCAAACCTCAACTGGCAAACAAGAAGAAAGGTTTACAGTGAGCTTTACTTGGACAAATGTACACAACATATTGATTACATTACCTTCCTATACTTCAATGCAATCAATAACTCAACAAAAGTAACCATGTCTAGCCCCACACTTTCCTATTGCATTTGTCAAGAAAATTTCTGTGCCTGAATCAGAAAGTAATAATGAAATGCATGGCCAGAGTGTTCAGCAGGATGCCATCTCGAAATGTGGTCACTTAGAACGCCACCATATTGGGACATGTGAAATGCAGGCAAGGGAAGAAGGTCCTGGAACTATTTCAACAAATGCAATAGGAGGGTTTTCAATCAGACTTGGTTGCTTTTTGTGGGGGTGCTGAATGAATGTGCGGGTGTGGTTGCACTTGAAGAGGGCACATATGTACATTACCGGATCCTTCAAAGTGGTTTGGAGTCAGATGTCTTTGGGGGGGAGTAGCTTGGTTGACATGTATGCAAAATGTGGGAGCCTTGAGGATGCTTGGAGAGTGTTCAACAAGATGCCATCTTGAGATGTGGTCACTTGAAGCGCGATGATATTGGGACATGTGAAATATGGGCAAGGGCAGAAGGCGCTGGAACTATATTGACAAATACAGCAGCACGGTGTGCAGCCAAACTCTGTTACTTTTGTGGGGGTGCCAAACGCATGTGCTAGCTTGATTGCACTTGAAGAGGGCAGGTGTGTTCATCACCATAGCACTCAAAGTGGTTTGGAGATGAACCCTTATTTTGGCACTGGCTGCTCATTGGGCCTTACCTACCACAATGGGTCCTTATTATAAACAGTGCAGAAGTACCATCTGCTTCTTTTTTTCCTGACTACCTAATTGCCCAACCAAGATGAGTCTGAGGATGACCATACACATCTTGTTGCTGCTCAGACACATTTTGTGTCCTATTTATTATACATGCTTTGGCCATGTAATGGAGACTAGGAGGTGTAACTTTTTACAAAAAAGATCAATGATGCACAGAGATAAAATTTGGGTCTTATTATATGCATGCTTTGGTTGTGTAATAGACACTGGGAGGCATAATAATGATGCCCAAACAAAAAATTTGGGTCCTTTTGTGCACATTTTGGGCATGCAATGGACACTAGGAGGCATAAGGTTAGAAGGTCTACAGTTGGGAACTTCTATATCCTGAAAGTAATTCAGGAGACGAGGTGAAAAAAGAGGAAATGTAAAAAAGAGTAACAAATACCTCTCACAAGTAAGGAGCAAGATGTTCTTGGAGATGAAGGTTTTCAAGTAGTTTCACAACAATGTCCGGTTTCAAAAGCTCTGAAAAGCCAGGACCTGCAAAGAGTACATTCCTGATCTTTATGCCTTGTACCCTGACTCAGATTCACCAATGCTGAAATGTACAAAATTCAAAGCCAATCTGTCTCTGGTAGAGCGTTGAATGGTATCAGTTAGATATGCAAATTCCCATCTTGCTGTAGAGCGGATAGGAAATAATAAAAGCAAATACTGTATGAGCACTCTTCCATGCTGCCTATATGCTGCAGAAGCCAAAAACAAGCATTTTTTGTTGAAATGTCTTTCAACAGTTCCCTGGAACGTACCTCTGTCTCTTGCCATGCCTATATCCCCTGCAACAATACCACAACAATATGTGAATACCTCAAAACAAACACACACAAATCAACCAACTTGAAGTCTACCAATTGAACAACACCTGAAACTGCTATCATGTGGAATATCATCTGATGAAGCCGTAGCTCCTTCATTCAAGTCTCGGAGCCAGCAACAGAGCTCTTCTGAATATCAGCCTGGAAAAAGAAATCTAATAAGAAAATTGGGTGGAAAATTTTGTGTTTCTCACTGTGTAACAGAAACTGCATTCTATCAAGAACATACACAGGGGATAATGAAGGTGGTGCATAACAATGTTGCAGATATCGCCATCATTCTCCTGTCTGGTTTCCTGACATTGAGACATTGTCACCAGCAAGACAAAATGCAGATTGCTCAGCACTCACACATGCATCATGATCCTCATTATAATTTTTTCATATATTAAATTCTTGTACATTTATGTAAATTAAAATGTATGTTTTTGTCGAGATCGTTTTAATAATTGCGAAAAAGTTCAAGTTCAGCCATCTAAGCCTCTTTCCCAAATCACATTAGAGCACATTTTCAGAAGATGAAATTTTTTAAAAGGTTAAGAGGATTCTACTTGCCAACAGTCAAAAACCCACACCTGCATCCAAATTCACAGAAAAATAGAATAAAATTAGAAATTAGAAACAAGCAAAATATATATATAACCGACTAATAACCAATAGGATAACTGATGGTGTCAATTGATTATATAACCTACCCTTTATGCATAACCAATAATTATTACCTCAAAACATATTGATAACCGACGCAATGGTTATGAAAAAAAATCAATAAGCAGTCGACACTCCTAGTAGAGACCCTGATTAAATAGTCTAAGAATGGGATATTTATAATGATGAGAAGCAACATCAAAAGTTTAATGAATTTTATTAAGGCACTAATGTGGGTGTTGGTTCACCCCAGTGTTAGTGTTGGGGGGTGGGGGGGGGTTTCTTTGAATTTTTTTCAAAGAACCCTCAGTTTTGGTTTTTGAAATATTCCAGCATTAGAGAACCACTAGTCCCAGTTATTTCAAATCCTTCAAAAGAATGGGTAAGTTTCAAAAAACCCGATGATACCCTGATTTTTCAGACTTTTTAAGAACCGTGGTTACATACCAAAATTGATTCGTCAAATTTTGATAACCAATGAGTAAGTGGGTGCTGTATACTTGCATTGATAACTAGTGGGTATTTGTTGCTGATTCTAAGAACCGCCTAACTCTGATCTTGCCAACCACAAGGTGTCCACCTTTGAGAGGCATATGTCTCTTGTTTCTTAACCAAATGTTGTGATCTAAGTGGCTATGGGTGTGCATGGTGACAAATTACAAAATGTCTTTCAACTTTAGAGAAGCAATAAAATAGTCATAAAAATGTTATAATTCTCTTAGCGTTTAAGTATTTGTTGATGTTTTTATCTCATTACAGTAGCCTCCCGCCTAAATACGCATCTGTTTAAGTACGCATTATTTTCTCGAAAAAATAGGGTTCAAATTTATTTAGTTCAACATGTCATGGATTGTCATTTGGCGCAAGTTTTGAAGATTCTTACGTTTGGCTTTCAAGGTGATAGCCCGAAC
>Ga0116229_10010899_pt1 | contig 13542 bp, 14 predicted proteins | sample S1TSphgellanicum_3_FD_87313 | JGI IMG/M metagenome (GOLD analysis project Ga0116229, IMG submission 87313) | Host-associated microbial communities from peat moss isolated from Minnesota, USA - S1T2_Fc - Sphagnum magellanicum MG | ecosystem: Host-associated > Plants > Peat moss > Unclassified...
ATGAGTGTGGCAGTCCATTTTATTATTACCACTTTCACTGTACTCTCGAGGAGAATGGGGTGCTAGTACATTAAATCATTTTATAATTATTTAAATATTTTGTTACATGTGTTCTTATGGTTGAAATATTGTGTCAAACTATATTAATCTACAAATATAATTCAAGTAATTTTTTAATGTAGAGCATGGACCTAGACATGATGATGCCACATGTTAACTCACAATTTGGTATTGTGAATTATGCATGGTCAACGTGATTTGACATAAAAATTGGTTATATCTATGATGCAACAAGTAATGACTTCATTTGAACACTTGTTTAACAATCAAGGTATTGGGATTACCTCATGGGAAGAAGTTAAGGGATGTGGTCCAAACAACAATGAATTGCATTTGTGAACAACAAATCAATTGGAGGATCTTTGCAAAGTGGCAAAGGCTTTCAATCACCTTGCATCCTCTTCTTCCCTTTAAAATATATAATTGCAAGGCTTGAAGGGAAAGAAAGATTCAATTGGAACTCCACTTGGGTTTGTTAGATATTCACATTTTAGTGATAAAGATAATATTTTTGTTTCAAGTGCCATTGTCCACCAATGATTTTTGGTCCTTCACAATATGTTGTGCCTCCATGATCATCTTCTTAATGCAAGTCTACTACAAACATGGGATCAAATAATGTTCAATTTGAAAATTCATGGCATCCATTTGTCTAAATTAAATCATGTCTAATACTACAAGAGAGTTCCATTTACATCACAAGAGGTTGGAAACAAAATTCATTTAAATGAAATGGCATATTGAGCGCACAAAACTAAGATCTAAGGTGAAATGTACTATTGCAACGCAAGTACTTTTTGGGAAGATTTATAAGGTGCTCATTATAAAGGGGAGGAATGAAACCCAAGCCTCAAATTTATTTTAACCAAAAGCTTGTGTGAAATCAAAATATCAGAATGACAGTGTACAAAATACATCCATAAATGTGTGGAAGGTGCAATTGAACATTCTTTTTTACAAACATCCATCCTCACCCATTGTTTAGCTGTTGATGTCAAACACAAAGTTCATAATTTTGGTGAAATTGTGAGTTTTGAAGAAGTGGGGTTTTGTTTACTAAGATATTCATTCCTACATGTAGAGATTTTTTTTGTAGCATGGAATCTAGTGAAGGTGATGATCAATACCAAAAACCTCCAAGAAGCTTGGCAAGCCCCATTAAAATGGGATGGGAGGTCAGTTTGATGTAATGAACTAAATGAACTTCATGACTATAGATGGGAGTTAGTGAGCCTAATGGATGCATTGATTTTGCATCACATTGATGTTCCTCCACCTAGGATTGGATGTGTGTACACAATTTCAACTATTGGTTCCATGCTACATGATAATGTTTATGATGTCATAGTGGGATGTTACCTTGCTTACACTTGTTTTGATTTTGTTTTTATGTTACATCATCTTTTATTTGAAAGAAAGGTAAGCATGTTCCATGCAAACATTTGTATTTCATCTTTGCTAAAATGATATTTTGTGATGCGAAATTTAATCTTTTTATCTACGAACTAACATGAAGTTGGAATGAAATTCATCATTTGTTACAATAGGATAAAGTATGAACTTAATTATTAACATATGATGGGTTTCTTTTATGGCAAACTATGAATTAGATTAAATCATTTATATAGATCTTTCTTGCTATTAATTTCATTTTGCAACCCCACCCATATATTTTGTAATTGGAAAATGAAGGTTTCCACTTCAAAAGTATTAAAGATTAAATTTCAATTAAGCTCATTTAAAGGGTAGCCCAATAATTATAAAACTATCAACATTAGGTGAAACTTACAACCTTTTACATTACCTACATTAATGTAGCGTATGACACCAATTAGTTTAGCTAGGGTTTGGATAGGATTGTCATCACAATTATAGGAGGGAAGGAGGGGGAGTACCCACTTGATTTAAGCTGAAGGGGAATGTTTTTGTTAAAAAAAATTCCCATTGCTTTTTGGTTTTGTACGTTGGTAGACAATTATTGTGAAAAAAAAAAATGTGGAATATGTTTGCATATTTTTGTGTTTTGGCACAATTCAAATAAGAATTAAAGAAAATTGCACTACAAGGGACGATCAACTATTTTATTTTATTATTGTGTTTTCACACGCTTTTCAATAATTCAACATTATTTATGCCAATGTCAAATTTGATTTAAATTAATACACACTAGTGTGAACCCCGTGCATAATGCATGGATACAATTTTTATTCCACAAAAAAATTTTGAATTATTACTGAAAACTCACATTTTACATTCAAAAACCACCTTTTAAAGTTTTCCTTTGAAAAGAAAATTGCAAAGTAATAAAAGTTGGTCACAAGACAAATCATTAAGGGTAAGGCAGAGGTGCCAAAAATCAAGTGAGGGCCATGTGGTAATAAGAGCATCTCCATCAACGCTCAGTAGGTGACCTTGCACTGGAAATCTTGGATGTTGTTCATCAGTCAAATTCAGTGAATCCACAAGGAGACTGCTGGTACCCTCAAACAATCGACAACTTTGAGAGCCATGGAGGAGCCCTGGAACAGTCTAATAAACAAAGTCAAAACTTTTGATTGGTCCAAGTGGGTTGCTATTAGCAATCTCCCACCTACTTGCAGTTTCAATTGTATGGGTGGGGTTGAAAAAAAGTTAGTAACTAACACATCCCGTCCGGAGTCACTGTCACAAACTGACTGACTGACTAACTGATAGACTTGCTGAATTAATATATTAGATTTCATGGAATGAAAAAACACATTTTAATTTAATGCATGTGGAAAAAAAATGTATGTATAAAATGGAAGTGGTCATTACAAAAGGTGGGAAATAGTTAGTAAGAAAGTTAATAGGAAAAGGAAGTAGTTAATAAAAAAGAAATAAAGTAGTTAGGCTTAAAAATGAGGTAGTTGTTTTTGAAATTGTTTGTGAAATGGAAATGGTTTGTGGACTACCATAAGAAGGATTTCAAAAAATCCACCATATACCAATTCTGATTACTTGTCATTGTAATTTAATATGGTGTTAGGTACTACATCCACAAAACATGGGCACAATTGATGTAGAAGGATGTGACATTCATTATTTCATCCATAGAGGTGATAGTTGCCTTGATTAGGTGGTTCTTATTGGTGGTACTATAAAATCCAAAGGATGCAAATGACCTTAATTGGCTTTGTTTGCTTTGATTTCTTATTCTTTTCTATCATTGAGTTTGGTAGTATGCATGAAAGGCTTGAAAGTTTTGCCAAGCAATACTAAATGGTGGGTTTTGTAATCTACCATCCAAGCCATATTACCATTTTTCCAATAGGATTGCATAGTCCTATTTTAGTGAATTTTTTCTTTTTATTCCATTATATCAGTTATTTGACAATTGCATAAAGGTCCATGTGAAAATGAATGAATTTCCTTCTGGAGTTATTTTTCAAAAGCTTTTGAATTTGTATTTGAAATATTTCCTTATCCTTTTAGATCATTTCTAAGATGTGCACATGGTCAAATAGTGAAGGATCAATATGGATGAATGTGGATTAAAAATTTGATCAATGTAGATGAATGCAACATATGATGATAGATTAAATAACACTAATCTATGAACCTAGTTTTATCCCTTAGCTCATGGTTCGTGACCTAATTACATTCATACATCTTTAGGTCATTTAACCCATTTTAACCCATTACTTGAATTTTAGATTCCTCAAAACTATTCTTGATGGTGGGGGATGTTCAACACAACAATGTCATCATCTTCCACATGTTTATTATCACATTGATGGTTGTAACATTGTGCCAAGTTGCAAGCACATGGAAAATGACTTTTCCTCCCATTCTCAACCTTTTGAACTATTTCTTTCTTTTCATATTTACTACAAAACCAAGCTAGGAAGAAAAAAATACATAGATATTCACGTGGAAAGTTATAAATCCAATATTGAAATGCAAATTCTCTTGCACTAACTTATAACATGATTTCACAAGTGGATTTTAAAAAATAATTCATAACAACAATCATATAATAGTTTAATGATGTATGTCTAATGGAAGTTTGCATTTTAAAGGGAAAGTTTTGTTTGAAGATTTATATTCACCTATCACACAACATGGATTTAATCATAATTACCATTCAAAAGGTTGCTTGCAACTATGAAAGGGATGTTGCTATTACTTGAACCAATTAATAAAAACATTCATGTTAATTAGGACATAATGATGAACTAAATCTTATACATCATGCTCTAGATCAAATCTTTTTGCAACTTCCTTAAACACTTCTTCCACAACACCCTATTCCTTTTTCACATCCAACACTCCATGAAGTGATATAAGACATAAGTCTTGCAAGTATATCACAAATCTCAAAAGCTTTTTCATTATGTAGCCTTGGAACATACATGATGCAGGACTCCGCATGTTACAACTAAACTTTTTCATGAGTTGGTTCATCCTACATAACATGCAATACACCTAGTGGGTATTTCAAAGGCCACACACATGAAACACATTGAATTTGATCGAGCACAAGGTGAGTCATGACATGAAAAAAGAATAAGAAAAATGGAAATGTGGCAATTATCAACAAATTCAAGAGCTAAAGGTAAAGATTCTAAAGAAGAACTATTGTGGAAGGTACTCTATCATGTATATAAAAAAGCAAGGATGGAAACCCATCCATGAGAAGTACATGACACATAAAAGCATGAAAACACAAGTCACTCAAGAACATAACAATTAAGACACCAGTAATACACACAAAAAAGAAAGAAAAATGCCATGTGCTAGTGCTTATGTAGTATCGAATGGTCGAGACCCTCCCCATTATGTTGTGTAATGTGCTAAGCAATCTTGTTAGGGCAAGCTAGGCAACACACTCAACAAAGTGGGCAAGGCCGAGGGACCATTCCATGTCATTTAAGGTCTCTCACATACCAACAAATTCAATGAATTTTTTAGAAAAATGTTTGGCAAACACATTAAGGTCTGGGGTGGCAAATTATGTCACTTTCTTGAGCACATCATATGACATAATCTTCAAGTGATGACCATACATTCATAATAATAATGATTCAATATGTGTCCATTGAGTAGGATTTTCTTTTAATATCATTGAATCTCCTACAGGCCAAACCATAATGTCATGGAATGTGTTGTTGCCCTACTTGCCCATTAGGTTGGGTGCGTCACCTAGCTCACCCTACTCGGACTTGCTTGGTGCCTTGCTCAACATAATGATGGATAGGTGCTTAACCATACCATAGTACATTTTGGTCACAATTACGAGTGTGTATGATCATCATCAAAAGATCATGTCATATAATGTGGTCAAGAAAATGACATGAATGTATGGAGTATGGAGTCTTTCCCATTGATATGTCTTTTCTTGACCATTCCATAGTACATTTTGGTCACAATTACAAGTGTGTATGATCATCATTGAAAGATTACATCATATAATGTGGTTAAGAAAATGACATGAATGTATGGAGTATGGAGTTTTCCCTTCAATATGTGTTTTCTTGAGCATTCCATAGTACATTATGATCACCATTAACAAGCATGTATGATTCCCTTTGATATGTGTTTGTTGACCATGTTAACAGTACAGTTTTGGTCCACATTACAAGTGTGTACGATCATTACCGGAAGATTATGTCACATAATGTGGTCAAGAAAAATGACATGAATGTATGGAGTATGGAGTCTTCCCTTTGACATGTGTTTTTCTTGACCATTCCATAGTACATTTTGGTCACCATTACAAGTATGTATGCACAGCACCGGAAGATTATGGCATATAACATGGGTCCAGAATGACACAAAGGTATGGAATTGTGCCTTTGATTTGTGTTTTCTTGACCATTCCATGGTACATTTCGGTCACCATTACGAGTGCGCATAATTATCACCAAAAGATTATGTCATATAACATGGTCTAGAAAATGGCATGAAGGTATGGAGTCTTTCCCTTTGATTTGTGTTTTTTCTTAGTGAACGCTTGCCTTTTTGTCACTCCTGTGCTAGGCTAAAATGAGAAAGTCTGAGGCAAGTCATCGCCTCCGTGATTTTGCAGGATGACACAGGTTTTTGTTTGTTGCAGCAGCAGGCCAGCAGCCTATCTCTCAGCAAAGTTCTGGAAAGAAGCTGTATGCGCATTACTTACTCACAATTTCCTACTATATTTTTTTCCAATCTCAAACAAATTTTTGAAGTTCATGATCCAGCAAGCAATCCATAGATTCGTATGGCAATCCACCTCATGTATTGCACCAAAACATCTTTCACAGTGTACCAAAACACAGCTCATGCTGCAGTGAAGAAGGTGAAGCACAATTGCTCTCTGTGTCACTCTGTTGCTCGTCCATGCCTCACTCCGAATTCTTCAGTTTTTTGGGTAGATTTTTCGTTATTCACAGGCAAGGATTTACTGAAGTAAGGGTCACAGGTTCTGAGCAGGAGAATCGTGGCATCAATAGAAGACACAGAAGCCTTTTTGAAGTTGCACAAGGAAGTCTAGCAACGGTCTGTTTGCAAGGACTCGATATTCCAATCCCGGGATCTTGCAAGCAATTTCAAGCTTCTTTGTCTAGCTTTCAGACTGTACCAGAGGCTTTCATTATGTGCAATCTGATAGGGATATTCTGCAGAGTTTTGTTGTTTGAGGTGAGGGATGTACCAAGCTTTGGAGCTTGCAAATTGTTGGCGTTTGTTTTTTATCATGAGGAATCTATCAAGCTTTGGACCTTGCAGGTTTTTGTTGTTGTTGTTGTACAGGTGATCTTGTCAAGCATTGGTGATATGCACTAGAGAAGTGACTCTTTGCAAGTACATCAAGAAGGTTTGAAGATTTGTGTAGTAATAATCACAAGATCCAGTGTCTGGAAACGGACACGACAGAGTTGGAAAGCTTGTTACAAGCTCTGAGAAATGCTGCAGCAACAACAGTATTGTGTGTTGTTGCTGGTTTGTTTGGTTCTTGAGAGGTACTTACTCAATTTCAGCAAAAGCAAAGAGGATGCGACGCAATGCAATGTGGAGGAAAGTTGCAATGCTCAACAATAATGGACTTGCGATTTCCATTCCAGTAATATAGATATTATTTCACTGAATTTCACAGCAAGTCCTCTCTGAAATGCGGAAGCGGTGGCTGTTGAGCATGAGGCGTTGAGCAAAATTTGCCATCATCTTTGTGTGTTGGCTTGGCTGTTGAGCATGAGGCGTTGAGCAAAATTTGCCATCATCTTTGTGTGTTGGCTTCTCAGTCACGGCCCTGCTGGAGCTAGCAGCTAACACGCAGCATTGTCGTCGTCTTTCCTTTATTTGTGATTCCATCCACGCCTCAGCAACGGCCAATGTGATTCATGACATTCGAAAAAGCGGATTTCAGATCAGGTGATGCAATCTGCTGGAAGTATTTCTGCTTTTGTTTTGCAGTAATGATATATTCTTGGAAGAATCCTGCTTAGGAAAAGCTTGAATTACGTCCGTCCGTGTTACGCAGTGTGCAAATTACTTTGCGTGATTGAATCAGATTGCACTTTGCGCGAAACGGAAGAGACGAGGCGGAAAGAAGAAGAGGCCTCATCTGTGTGCACACGACAGTCTCTTGTCGCAGATTTAGGGTTTGATAGTGTCAAGACACGCATAGTCACAGCAGCGATGGCATCGGCACAACAGACCCTCTCCTTCTCCTCCATAGTCCCGCCAGTCACTCCTCTCCTCTTGCCGCAAGCCCGTTCTCCCCGTTTCCGTGCTGATAATTCAGTGTCGAGCCATGCATCGATTTCAGGAAACCGCTCCAGAATTTGTCAGCGTTCGTCGTGCAAGCCCCATTGTCCTTTCTCGTCTTTTCTTCGACGAGAGGGCGAGGAGAGTCGCGGCGGCACAAGAAGGATATCAACCTCATCATCACCTGGTGGGAAGTTGAGGATGACAATCTCGAGACCGTTGTGTGTGCAAGCTTCGCTCAAACCGCAGCTGGAGGAGGCTGCAAAACAAGTGGTCTGTGTGATTCACATGCTTTGTGGAGTATTATTGCGTAGAGAGTGACAGAAAGTGTGCCTTGGCATTCCGTTAGATGCTGGAATACGTCGTGCGCTGCGTGGAGCTGATTAGGGTTTTCTCGCAGGTGGATTACTTCGTGAGGAGCGGAATGGCAGTAGGATTAGGAACAGGGCTCGCATCTAGTATGGCTATTCGCTACATGGGCGAGAAGCTCAAAGATGGGTCTCTTCGGGAGATTGTGGGTGTGCCCATGTGAGCTTTCTGCTTTCTGCTAAACAAAATCGCTTCTTAGGAATGACTCTGTTAACTTTGGGGGAAAAAAAAACTCGTCTTTGCTCACCTTGTTGGAAGTTGTGCCTTCTTTGCTGTTGACTGTACCCTGGAAGCCGATTCTTTCTCTTCTGTGGGGCAATGTTTCTCTGATTGCTTGGCAAAGGAACCTTCAAGGCAGTGCAGGATGGTTAACATGGGTTGTGTGATTGGTTACAGGACGAGTATGAGTGCTGTTGAAGCAGCTAAGGCAGGTGTCCCACTTGCAACTTTTCAAGATTATCCACAGGTACATGAAGTTGCATTTCACTTCAGAGCTTGTTTCAAGCCCAGCAATTTCCTGATACTGTTTTGTTTGTATCCGTCCACAAGATTCGCATAATTCTTGAGCAGCCACCTGTATAGGAAAAGCCTTGAAGCAGCTTAATTGTTCCAACTCCCAGAAGTCTTGCAGAGTGCAATTTAGGCTGTTACCATTTCCATCGAATGGAGATTGTTTGTTTTGAGTTCTCAATATCCTTCTTCGGGGTTTGGAATTGGGGGTGTTGAAGCAGCTTGATTTTGCTTTTGATGATGCGGATGCAGTTCAAGAAGGCACACTTTTTGCAATTGTTGGGCGCAAGGGGGTAGCAGGCCGTGAGTCCATTCTCAAGGAGAAAGTAAGGTGTGCTTGGGCCTCCATTCCTTTGAAAACCCTTGTAGTATGCTATTCTTCAGAAAGTGATGGAGCTCTGTTTCCCCTTGTAGCAGTAAGTCATGAGCAAAGTAATCTTGTCAGAAATTAGAAACACTAGGTGATTGCCATATTGAAGGACATTGCAACAGATATAGATGGCATCATAACTGAGGCAGTTTCAGCCATGGTGATGCTTGGACACAAGGCCGTTACTGGACACTATCTATGAACTTATTGATTGGTTCAGTGGCCTTCTGCAAAAAAATTGGATGGATTTTTTCATGCTACTGGTCTTCTTCAGAATGCTTCCACCATAGAGGTGATAGAAATATGTTCTAAAGTTGAGGATCACTTTTGTGTCATGGATGGGCTCGGGGGTGATGACTGACACAATTTGGACATTGGACAGGCAATAGCAAAAGCAGCAAAGCAGATGGTATTCATAATTGAGGAGAGCAAATTTGTTGGGCAGCTGAAGGATGCAGTGCCTGTCCTCATTGAGCAGGTCCCTCTTTCACCATGTAATTGTCCTTGAGTCGGCCAATCAAGTGAGCATGATTACGGCACAAAAATTTCATAGCCATCCTGCATGATTTCAAAAGAGGGTCAGGAGTATCTTTTGCAGAACAGCCATGATGCATTATTGAGTGGTTACATCTAACTTTGTTTCTGACAAAGCTTCATAGGAGCGTAACTATTTCCGTTGGGAATACTGCAAAAGTTTTGCTTCTTTGTTGTTTTCATGTGTGTGCAGGAAGACTGGCTGGATGTGGCAGAGGAGATTGATGACCTTTTTTTAGGTGATGCAGAGGTAGATCCCGCTCCTGTGATTGATTCTGGATCTATATTGAATTTGACAAATGGAAATGACTGCTGTCCTAGCCATAATTCACATGTCCATTAGATGTTGTAACTATTAGAACCTGCCAGAACTAGTAGTCCTTGGTCCCAGTCATTTCTTCTAGTTCTTGCACACCAAAATGCATGAAGTAATTTTTTAGGCACTTTTGATTCATTGAAGATCCTGCTGATCCTGCAGTTGTTTTATTCCTTACTCAGGTGTGGAGGAGACCAAGTCATGGAGAAGCAGGTCCAATGGGAGGGGATTTTCCCCTTGTGACAGCTGAAGGTCACTTTGTATTGGATGTGATTTTTACGACCCCTATAGCAAATGCAGGTGGCTAGCACTCTTCGATATGTGTTTTTTGTGAAACAGAATTTCAGAGGTAGATGGTCCTAAGGAGTCTTGAATGCTTAAAGAAGCTGCATGGTGCCTGAGGGCAGTGGTTGCAGATTTCTGGTCTTCCTGGAAGAAACTGGAATCTGGGATGGAGCTTTTCTATCCATATTCCCTGATTGTCAAGGGTTTGAAGTGCAGTTGCAGATGTGGGCTCTGAGCAACTCTTGACGGGGAAGCTTTCAGAGTTTCAAGAGAGACGTTAGGCAGAGTAGCTTCTGACTTATCCATAGAAATAGAGCTAGGATCCAGATCCTTGGTCTGGCTAACTCTTATTGACTCATACTCATGGCTGGCCTGTGTCATGTGTAGTTGAGGTAGCACAGAGCTTGGAGGCAATAAGTGGGGTTGTCACTCATGGGCTTGTGTTGGACACTGCGTAAGTTTTTGAAGTTGTTTTTGCATCTGCTAGCATCACTCCTGGTCTTTCTAGCTTGTTTGTTCCAGAGTGGGACTGAAGCCATATTCATTAATATATCAGTTTGTTGTTGCTTCCATAGATATTTCTGGTTTCAGTTGCATTGATGTATCTGTCCATGTTTTCCCATCTTTGGGCATTGTCATTGTCTGTCATGCTTTCTTGAAATTTATGTGGGTTGCCATCCAGCTTTACGTCCCTGGTTGATGCTCATTGAGAGTGCCTTGATTTACATTTTGGAGGTAAATAAAGTTCCTCTTGTGCTGCAGATATGCAGCTGCGGTTGCAAGCAGCACTGGAGTCAAGATCAGAACATCTCTGTTCAAATCTGCTTTCACTTCAATGGAATGATGAACAAATGGGAGAGGGAATGCTTTTATAGGTAGCACACAGGAGGCAACTTCGTACTAGCACAAAGACAGGTCCGTATTGGAATTTACTTCAATAACTATATCATATGCTCCCACTGGAGTTCTCTTCTATTTGCTATACCCAGCAAATTTTCTCACTTGACAAATCAGTCCTGAGTTTATTTTCTCTTCATTTTTGGTTTAAAGCTCATAACAATCAACAGGACAGTTGGTCCTCCCTAATGAAGAAAACTATTTTGTCTTTGGTTTGGTAAGCACCTCAGGGTCATTTGATCATTTAGCTGACAATGGAGAAGTTGTAAAAATGATCAAACATTACAGATCCATGCTTGCTTAGTCTATCACTGTCAGGCAGAGGAGGGTTGCATGCCTCAAGATTTGCCTCAGGTAAGACCAAACTCTTTTTAGCACCTCCATAGGTGTGTAGACAGGCAGCTTTCCTCTGTATGACCCTCCACAATCACATTAGATGTTAATCACAACAATCTCATGTTGAGTTTTGGTGTTTGGTCAAGTTTGTTTTTGGGACTTTGTGACAAAATGCACATGAAATTCAAAGAGAAACTCTTCTTTCTGGTTCTAATGTGAATTGTTGCTGGCAAGCTTAGGTTGTGAGAAAGAATTTTGCATTTTTATCATGGTTGAGAGACTGGTGCAACCCAAAACAAAAGATCGTATAGTGGTTCCCTTTGGTCTATGTATAAAACTTGAAGGTTAGAATTTTGGGCAAAGGATATGGGATAAAGTGTGGTGCTATTAGGAATAGCTTGGTGAACACATGGGGAGAGTTGTTGGGAACCATTGTGAACATGGTGAGAACACCAAAATCCAAAAAAATCTGAAACCCCTCCTCCTCACCTCCTCCCAAAAGTTTTCAATTGGGTCCTCTTGGGTCATATTAAGTCATCTCATTGGTTACATGGAATTTCTATTCCTAAAGTTGGTTGTCACCTTTTTGGCTTTGCGCTAATTCTAAAAGAGAGTGGGGTATCTATTTATTCACTCACATTCACACAATGCTTGAATGTATTGTTGTATTGTGGTTTCTGGAATATACCTAGTCCTTCAAAATGCTTGATAGATCTTGTGGCATCTCATCATGGTTGCAAGTTAGCAACAAGCTGCTTACCTGGTGGGTGGGACTTGTGATATTGCTTGCATTCATAACAAGTTGAAGGATTAAATGGATCTTCTTCAATCCATTCCCCCATCAATGCGGGTGTTGGGGGCAAAGATCTGTGTAGATGATGATATTGGCATAATTTGACATTAATGTTTTAAATGAGTTAAAATGTTTTGTGAAGTTCTAGTAATTCTCACAAGACTTGACACTCTTTTGAGTTTATGTTGTATTCAGCTCAATACCTTGTTGCATTGCAAAATGGGGAAGAGGTTCTTGCTCATGTTAGGCACAATTAATTTACAAAATTAAGATAGAGGCGTTTTGCTTGTGCTTTTCAAACCTAATCTACTATGTTGTGTATGAACTTGCATTTTCTCCTCTAAAAACCTTCTTGAAAACTTCCTTGGAAAAAAGTTTGGTGAACAATTTGTTTTTTTCCTTCCAACTTTTTCATCCTTTGCAAGAGGTGGACAATTTTATATTTATTTATTTAATTAATTTTGCTTCTCCAAGTTTTTCTCCTTTGCAACAATTTTTTGAACATTTCTTTTTTTTCTTTTTTGGCTTCCAATTTTTTTTCTCTTTTTTGGGAATTGATGAATTGGGGGTTTTTTTTTTCCTTTGCCTTGCAGCTCTTTCTCCTTTAAAGTGGATGGATAATTTTAGTTTTTCCTTGTCAACTTCCTTTTTATTTTGGAATAGGCAAACAATTTATTGTTGTTGTGAAACTAAAAAAGTCATTTGGCAAATTTGGAGAATCAATCACTACCTTCAAATGAGGTTGTGGCGGAATTTATTTACTCTATTTCCAAAAGGATAATATTTTTGGGAAAAAACTTGGAAAAACATGTTTTTTTTAATGTGGAATGTTATTTTTCAGCAAAAAAAAAATCACCACTTTGGGGAAATTAAAAAAATGAAAAAAAAAAAAAAAAAAAACTACCATGTGATATATCAATCATTTGAAGAGTATGAATGCAATACACACACATAGACAAAATCTATATAATAAAAAAAATAAAAATATGATGTTTGTCGGTTGATGTCATTGGAACTTATCTCTTCTGAGCCTAACTATCTCACCGCCTTTCCTCTACCATGTAAATGGGAATTAAGAATGGGATATTATAATAAGCCCTAGAGTTGCAATTCTTGAAAAAAATTCAAAATAATTTTAGAACAATGGTTACAACCCGTTTGGTGCCTTTTGAATTTACATACACTTTGAAAATAAATAATAAGACACAAGATCACCACCCAATACTATATCTAGCATTGTTGACATGTACCTAGTTTGCAATCTTTATTAAATCTAGGGTTTAAGTTCTTGTATCCTAGACTCGAGTTGGCATCCTTTTGTTGAAATCAACACAAGAATTGGACCAAAAAACTAGTCTTTTCAAAATC
>Ga0116229_10010903_pt1 | contig 13540 bp, 9 predicted proteins | sample S1TSphgellanicum_3_FD_87313 | JGI IMG/M metagenome (GOLD analysis project Ga0116229, IMG submission 87313) | Host-associated microbial communities from peat moss isolated from Minnesota, USA - S1T2_Fc - Sphagnum magellanicum MG | ecosystem: Host-associated > Plants > Peat moss > Unclassified...
AACCCTTAATTTTTTCTTTGTCCACAATAATTTTAAGTAAAAATTAATTTTTTTTTTTTTTTTAAATTTTTTCCTTTTTTTTTTTTTTTTTTTGGTGTAGATCACAATATTTAATTGCTTTCTTTTTGTTGAGTGAACAATAAAGAAATCACAAATCATAATTTTCCAATCAATAAAAAATAAATCTCTTAAAAAAATAAAAATTAAAAAATTAAAAAAAATATATAAGGAAAATTGTCTTTTGCAACTTGTTTTATGCAATTACACATGTCGTATATGCAACTTTAAAAAAAAAGTTGCATTTGACATTTTATAATTGTATAAAACATTTGTAATTGCATAAGATAAGACAAGTTGCAAAAGACAAATTTTTTTTTTAAAAAATAGTAGAAGCTGACCCCATATAAGCCCCCCATTCCCCAACTTAATTCCTGGTGGTTGGTTGGTTGGTTTGATTACATGTTTGTTTTTTTGTGGCTCTGTTTTTGTTTGGATTCTAATCTTTTGATCCAAATTTTACATTAAACTCCATCAAATAGGCCCCACATAAATAATAATATGGTGTGTGGAAGGCTTGTAGAGTAGGTACCATATGATTCGCTATGATTTGTATCTGGCCTTTTTCAGTCTGTGGACTGCGCGCGTTTCAGCACCGCACAAAACACACTACTGGGTCCGGGTCACATGGAAACCGCCTATCGCCCGTCATCCGTGGCCCGAAACCCACGGCATATTCCATAATGTACCCACAAAAGCCGGAGCTATTATAGCCCCACCTTAACCTAGTCTAGTGACTGACTGGTAAGTAGTAACTTAGTAGTAGGATGGATGAAATTCGTAATTAGTAACTAGTAATTGTGCAAGGGGTGAAAACGTATTTGTGGTTGTTTTTCAAAAAGAAAATAACATAGTGTTTAAAATAAAACACTAAGCGTCGACAATGGACGAGTCTTATCACGCCACTTCAGCAGTGACTCACTCTTTTAGATGACGTGCAGCTGTATGATTGGTGGTGATTTGCCACGCGGCAATGAGGTCAGTTGTGTTTACTGCTGCCTCTGTTCCGGTTGTCGTTGTTTGGTCGTTGTCTTGGGCCGTAATTAAAGATTAAAAAAAAAGAAGTAATAAACAGTTTTTGGGGGGTAAAATAAAATTTGTGTGTTTCTGGTAAATTTCTTGCGAAGTTACGAGTTACCGTCCGTGCGTAGCTAGTTCCTCGTTTGCGACTGCTCTTGTTCGCATTCGTTGGTTTGCACTGGACTGTTTTCGGACAGACACGGGGAGAGAGAGAGAGAGAGAGAGAGAGGCAGAGAACGAGAGACAGATCGCGAGAAAGAAAGGCAGAGATCCATAAACAGACAGACAGATCGAGACGGGCAAGACGGACTTTGAACAGATCAGCAGCTTTGGTTCGTGGAGTGGAGAAAACAGCGGCAAATCTTTTGCTGTAAGTGGCCTGGAGGAATTTTTTAGGCAGGAAGAAGCGAGACATCACACTGAAGTCAAAGCGAGAAAGAGAGACAGAGAGAGACAGAGAGAGACGGAGAGACAAACGAGATAGATAGACACAGAGCCGGCTTCGATTTTTGCTTGAAACTCGTCTTGTTCTTCGTCTATCCGGACGGTATGCCTCAAACACCTTCTTGTATTGTTGTTTGTTTGTTTGTGCGTTTTCTCTTCTTCTTTTCCCCCCCTCTTCCCTAGGGCGGGGTTATTGTTGCTGAAGTATGATTCTTGATTTTCCTTCAGGAAGTATTGGAGGGAAAATCACAGAGGGCGAGAAAGAAGAGTAGGCTTCAAGTTGCTCGTTTCTAAGGAAGAGACTTGTAGAGAGAGAGAGAGAGAGAGAGAGAGAGAGAGAGAGAGAGAGAGAGAGAGAGAGAGAGAAATGTTGTTCTTGAGGAGGTCTGGTTGTTATTCTTCTGTCGAGAAGAAAGGATCTTCTTATTGCTGTTGTTTCGTTGAGAACCGTTGTGCGGTTTTTCCGTTGGACAACGCTATTTGGCTTTAGTAAGCGCTGACTGTAAATTGGACTTTGCGTAAGCTATGCTTTCCATCGCGCTAGTCAGAGATTTCTTTGGTGTTTCCTACGGTTTTTTTCCGCGTCTGCAAGGCAATGTCTCAGACTCTTTGTCGCCGAGAAAGGATAGAACTAGTCTTGAGAAGGTTTGATTCGCTGCAGTTCATCTGGTAAGGACTCTTGTTGCCGTTCCGGATTGTGGAAGAAATCGCAACCGTTTTTTCTTTTTATAAAGTTTTCGTGAGTTCTATTGATCTGGATTCGGTAAGCATCCAGGGTACATTGCGCCTTGTCGAATGTTTTTCTTTGGATAGCGCTAGTCACAGGCTGTTTTTGCCTCTTTTTCATAGTTTGAATCAGGAAAAAAACGAGAAAGCTATGACTTGTTCTTGAGGATGAGGTTCAATTCTCTATAATTCCCCTGAAAAGGACTCTTTTTTTCTGTTTTGGATGTGGGAGAACTCGTAACTGTTTTGTAATTTCTGTGGATTTTGTTATTTTCGACCTGGTAAGCAGCCATGGGACATTGGACTTTGTGTGGAGGGCTTCCTTTGTATACAACTATTCACGTGCAGTCTTTGCTTGATTTTGCTGTTTGAATCAGAGGTTCTTGCCCTGCTTGATTGGGATGAAAGATTGAGGAAAGTTTGACCGGATCATGTCCTTGAAATCACTTGGAAAACAGTAATGTCTTTTGTCAAGCAATTGGAGCTCTGTTGTTGCTGTAATACATGTGGAGAATTTGGAAATCAGAAAGATGCAGTTGAAATTATTGGAAGGATGGCATGATCTAATGTGATTCTGAAGACTTTCATCAGAAAAATTCTTACCAAGATGCTTATCAAGTACATGATCATGGTGGAAATTTTGTTTGCAATCTATAGATGTACATTACAGTCTTTTTGGGGGATGGGTTGGGTTGGAGATGGAAGAAGCATTTGAGTGATGGGTGGCATTGGATCTGATCTTCTGTGTTTTTCATGGTCTTGCAGAGTTCTGTGATTGCAGAAGAAGGCAGAAGAAGAGCGTGTTTTTGTGGGCTTGAGTGGAGTTCTTGGCTACCAGTCTCTGACATTATTTCAAGAGAGATTCTGAGGCTGCAGCACATACTGTTCAACTGGACTGATCTGGTGTGAAGAGAAGTAGTGTGAGTGGCAGGGCTCTGGGCTGATAGCCTGAGCCTAAACAGCAGTCATTGACACCAAACTATGAGCATCACAACCACTGCAGTACCTGTACCTGCAAGCCGCAGGGAACAAAATGCAATTCAACATGGTATATTCTGGGAGTCAGTGTTTTCTAGTTCCAAATTTTTTCTCTGTGGAGTTCATTCTTCAAATATGTCGGCAATGTAGCATTCCTGAGTTTCTTGATTGGATGAATTGGTTTATTGCTAGCAAATGAGGATATCTTTCTGTCTGTTGGAGGCAATCATCTCTCTAATGCAGTTGGAGCTTACATGGAGATCACTTGTTTGTCCAGATATAGAGGCTCTAGAAGACCCAAGGAGTGAGCGATCAGCTGGTAAAGGTACAGTTTCAACAAATTCCCAACTTCAGATATATTAGTTGTGTGCAGAGCATCTGTAATGCCAAGAAGTTTCCTCACCAAACTGGAAAATTGCACTCATTTCTGCAGGTAGTTGTGACATTTTGACACTCCTCAACCCCCTGCTCTTTGGAACAGGATAGTCTTCTTCATGGGATGTATGGTAATAGAGTGATGAGACTGGAAGTTTTTTGTTCACATTCTGTACCCATATTTCTTTGGTGACCTTTGTTTCTCGTTGACAGGTAGACGGAGGCGAGCAGCAGCAGAGCAACGCAGAATAGAGCAGCAGCGCTGGGGACAGTATCTGATTGATAACCAGGATAGAGGACAATACCTGAATGATAATGAGGATGGGGATATCACTGTGGTTGCCCCTAGCCGTGCAAGTAACCGAAGGCGCGCCCGGCGATCCTCCCGACGAAACTCTGCAAGAGATGACTTGGAGAAGTACTTGGATGGCCTTGCAGATGGTGTATCTGAGACTGCACTGTCATCCCATCCCAATGATTTGGAGCTAGACGTTGCATTGGGTAATGTTAAGTTCACACTCCCCAGAGATATTGGGAGACTTTGGGCAGGGGCCTGAGAAGATATTGCTGGTGCTTTAAAGCTGACATTGTGTTGAGAGGTAGGCATGGGTCTCAAAAGTAATCTGTGCATTAGTCTTTGTGGGTCCCAGCTATAGGCAACACAAAATTTAGTCCATTACAATGTTGGTTTTGGCTTGGTAATTGCAGATCCATTTGGCTTGCCATCTGATTTTATGTGCCTTGGTGGGTGTTCAATTGTAACAGCGTTATCTCTCTCACTTTCAGACTCAGGTGCTGTTGGCGTGAATGGAAGAGCACAAGCACCTTTCATCACTGACATGACCTATGAGGTGTGTGGAATCCAATTCACACAGTTGTGTTTGTGATTCTCTGTTGCAAATTCCTTATATCAGTGGTATGAATGACCTTGAGTTTGATGCAATGGGTTGAAATGATTTCACTTTTGGCCTTGCAGAGTCTCGTGCAACTGGAGGATGTCCGCTGTGTAGCATCTTCAGCATTGGTCAATTCGCTGCCTGTCTACACCTTCGCTAAACAGGAGCCAGTGGGTCCTGACCAGACCTTAGAGTAAGAATTTATGCCTTTGTTGGAAAAGGGTTATGCTAGCATGCAGCATCTTTGGTCTTCTGTGAGCAAAGTTTGTTTGAGAAATTTCCAAGTGTGGTTATCAAAACTTGCCTCTTGCTTTGAAGTTTTCTGAGGATCAAGCCAGCGCTCAATTTTGTGGCTGGGGTGTCTGGGTATTTTAGGGTGTGTGTCATCTGCCAGGGAAAGTACGAGGATGATGAGATGCTTCTAAAACTACCATGCCGCCATGAATTCCATCAGGCTTGTGGTGCAAAGTGGTTACTTGACTACTCAAAGCTCTGCCCTGTTTGCAAGCATGACATCAGTGAGGAGGCAACAGAGTCAAGCTCTTTCATGTAATTAATTTGTTGGACTGGGAGCTGGCCTTAGCTCTTCTTGTCCCCACAGGTGCTCATTGTTAATACATTCTTCAGTACATAGCAATCAACTTTCAGGCTTAAGAGAAAGCCCTTTTTTCCATGCAAACAAGTTCTAGGATCATAGACAAAAGCCCTCTTTTAGATTTGTTGTCAATAACTACCTACCTCCAATGCTCCATGTATCCTTCACACTTTCTCACAGTTGATATGTAAAGAGAATGTCCCAAGTTTGCAAAACTTTGAAAATAAGTGAATTTGTATACCTAGCCATCTTTGATTGAATTGAACAATGTAGAGATTAAGTGTTTTCTTTTCTGTAATATGGGGTCATGGAAGTGGGTTGGTGGGTGTGGCCAAAGGATGAGGAAAATTCAATCTGAGTCACTTTTTTGGTGACTTTTTAGTTAGTCAATTTGGGGTTGCCCCTTTTTTTATGGATCAATGTGTTTCAATGTGGATGCGAAAAGAATGATGTAATTGTGCCTATGGGGGAGATATGTATAAACATCGAGATCCTCAACTCATTGGGTTAAGTCCATGTTGCTAGCAGGTATATAGGAGTAGTAGGTGTAGGAGGTTGCTAGCAGGTGGAAGGTTTAGGCCTTACCCTCCTCTACCACATCTACTTACTTATGTTTAGCCTCTGCTTTGTGATGGTTAAGGTCCCCATAGGTATGGTGAAGGGCAAGCCCCCAATAAAAGGTGTAGGTGGAGCTGAGTTGCTCTCAGGGTTCTTAGTTGCATTTCAGTAGACATGACATGTTTGCAAATTGGAAGCCTTTTGGGGTTGTTGTTGGTCGGCCATGCAAACTTACCCCATTTTTGCAAATCCAAAAGAGAGCTGAATTAAAATTTTTAATATTGAGTTAACCTCCTCCTCCTCCCTACGACTTTCATCAAAGCCTTAATTGAGTTTTTTTACTAAGCTAAAAGATGATGATATATATACTTCACAAATAGCTTGAGAAATTGATATCTGGGATGTTTGGACAAAATTGTAGCTACAGAAAAAAGGGTGACTTATTTGTTGGTTTCCATGCAAAGCAGCAGTTGTTGCTACTCAGTCATCCATCACCAAAATATGATGGATTGGTTTCATTCATGAACTACCTACCTAGTAATTTTTTTTCATTCTCAATTTCGTCCATGGTCATTAAGTTTTCATCCATGTTGATAGGACTTGATTGACACATTTGTTAGTTACTAATACACTGCTAACTATGTGAATGCAACCCAATGGCAAAACTCTCAAGATTAGGTCATTTGCAATAGTAGGTATCAGCCAAAGTGAATGGGCACTCGTGGTTGCCCACTATGCATGCAGGATGGATAGTCTGTGGATGGGAAAACACTTCTTCATTGGTATACTCCTGTCCCATAGCTACCATAGACAAACCACGGTGGTTAGATATGTACAAACCAGTGTTGGCCAGTTATTGAGTTTTGACCCAGTTTATCAACCAAATTATCAACCCAGATATTAAGAACTTACCAACCGGTTATTTCTTTTCATTTTTTTTAATTACTGATTTTTGTAACCTAACTGCCTGGATTATTGAATTTTTCAAAATCTAATAACTTGCCCAGATGACTTGGTTATCATCCAGGTAAGATTATCAGTCCTAAAACGCAAAACAATTTTATGATGGAAAACCAAAAATAACAGGATTTTTTTTTCATTTTCTTTAAAAAAAAAAAAAAAAAAAACCCCAATATCCAGATTTTACACTAGGAGTCGAGGCCAATAATGTTCCCTAAACCCTAAACCTATAAGGCCCGCTTTAAACTAGGAGTCAAGGCCGATCAATGTTCAACTCAAATCCAAGCATTCCTATTGGTGCAAAAGTTGAAATCAGCCCCAAGGGCTTTTACAAGTCTAGGGGGTCAAGTCTGAAATAGAAAAAATCTTTTCAATCTGCCCCAAGTTACTCACAAAATGCTCAACTTTATGGCCTTCTTGTATTGTTGTCAGCTAATAATGCCTTGATAAATACCCATCATATACCCATCATATACCCATGTACCCATCCAACACTGACCAACATACACTTGAATTCTAGCCATATTAATATTGTTTTATTAATTGATCATAATTTCCATAATGGCCCTTTTGTAGAGCAATGTTGAAATGGCCAAGGTACTTACAGTATCTCCTGTTGCACATTTACAAGTCTAAAACTCAGTTTTGCACTATTTAAACCCTAAACATCATACAAATTATAGTTTACTACAAGCAAGCCCACTAATATGCTTGTTGCTGGTGGACCTGCTCTAATAAGTTAGGAAAATAATCATGTTTCAATAGCAAAGTAGAAGAAGCTTCACCATGTCTAATGGGGTTTATTGATCTGCGTGATTTAAAAAGAGCTTCAAGGGGGTTTAATGCATGAAAGCATTGATCTTCAGAAAAAGGAAACTAAAGAAAAAAGAAAGCATTGATCTTGAACAGGCCTCGAACTAGGAAACAAAAGAAAAACTGGCGATCGATTCACATATATCATGGGCATGCTCCTTTGATAGGATTAAGCATGAAGCAAAGCCCTAGTGAACAAAACAATCACTCAAAGTGTTGTGTTACCTTCAATGCGTTGCTGTGGAGATTTATTCTACAATCTCATGGATATATATCTATGTCTAGTGAAGTGAACAAAACTCATGAGACAAAGCACAGAACCAGTATTGGGTGGTTATATCAAAGTTTTGAGAAGAAATGGATATGACTTATCCTATGGTTCCAGTTAATTGAAACTAATGAAATCAAATAGATCCATGGTCATCTATAAATGCCATTGTGGGTTTCTAAAGCGGTTATGTATACATCTATTTTCCAGCATGCAAATAACCTATGGCTATGCTATAAAGTGGTTATATGAGACATGACTCGAAATCAGGTGATTATGTAGAAAATGCATTCAATTATAACCAAAGGATATTCAAGTGAATTCCAAAATATATCCTATGTATCAACCTCAAAATTAAAAAATCATATTGAAGAAAAGAAACACAAAATTGATGATAGAATATATGAGGTCTAATTACAAAAACTCTTGTTATTGTATCTAGCATCTCAGGTTTGATCTTTTGATGTTCCAATCTGATCAGCTTCTCAGCCTACAAAACTCCTCCACTGTGCAAGGCTGCAAATTCCTACGGTCATGGCAGGGATCACATCTTTGACATGCAAGGTGAACCACTTTCTGGGTCTATATCAGAACAAAAAACCCTTTCGGCATATTATGGTTATATTACCATAAAGTTTCAGATGGATATGTTAAATTGTCAGGTATCATGACTTTCCCAATGACTCATTATCCATGAATTTCGGTTACGTAACTGGTGGACTGGCTAACAACACATCAGCATAGCGAGAAGAAGATCTGGGTGTCACAAGGAAATGTGAATTTGGAACTGATAAGATTTCTGTTTCTATAGTTGGCAGGTAGATCTGAAGAACATAAAATTGTGAGGATGTGTGTTTCTGAGTTTCTGTGTGGCTTGCTGCAACTCTAGAGGTTATATGTGAAATTGAGCAAGAACCATCTGGTCAATCTGCACAAAAATGTGATGTTTCATGGTGGAATTAGTACAATTTTTTTTTTGTTTTGTTTCCCATGATAACATCCACACTTACGATGGTTCGTTCAGGAAGCTTCCAATTTGTGGAATGGCTTTGGAGCTCATGCAGGCATTCAAAATCTTCTCAAGGGAGTTTAGCAACTCCTTTATAAGGTTTGACAGATTCATGCTTCGCAAGCAACTTGGAAGCAAGGACCTTATGGATAAAATTGAAAGAACTTACACTATTATTGTGAACTATGAATTCCAAAAATGACAGTCCCAGATGTGATCTATTCGCATTGCAGACAGAACAGAATTTGTATCTTGTGGGTCTGCAAATAGTGTCCTGTATGCATTTTATTCTTTGCATATGAAGTCCATACAAACACCACAAAAACTTATTGGGTTTCTTTTTATTACTGCAGTAGATGTTCATGACATTTGAGTAAGTAAAGGTTGGGTTGCAAAATGTATAACCTGTCCAAAAACCAGAGCATAAATCTATGTTACAGTCCTTACAACTAATTTATGTCAAATTGAAACTACCCAATTCTTCAACTAATTGAAAATAGATTGCAGAATCATGTAAAATTCTTGCTTGCTTGCCCGACTTAGCAGTCTTTCTGTTCATGACTCCAATGTGACTTAAAACTATATTATTGAGAATCTGATACCCTTCTACTCAAATTTGAGTTTTTGGGTGTTATTGTTGGAGCCATATTGTTGAGAATCTGATACCCTTTTATGCAAATTTAAGTTTTTGGGTGTTATCATTGGAACTATATTGTTGGGAATCTGATACCCTTTTATGCAAGTTTGAGTTTTGGGGTGTTATCCTCAGAACCATATTGTTGAGAATTGATACCCTTTTACGCAAATTTGAGTTAGTGGGTGTTATCCTCGGAACCATATTGTTGAGAATCTGATACCCATTTATGCAAATTTGAGTTTTTGGGTGTTATCGTTGGAACCATATTGTTGAGAATCTGATACCCTTTTCATTCTGCTCATAATGTTTGTGGTAGTCATTGCAGAAGCCTTCCAGTCCATTTTGGTGCAATGGACTGCAATGGACTGCAATGTCGCAATTCTTGATTATATACATTGGCTGCAAATTAGGCAGGAAAAAAAAGGGCTGCCCAACTAACCTCATATTGATGAAACCCTGAGATCCTGACAAGCTCCATAAAAACAAAGGGCCCAGCAAAGGGCGAAATGAAGAACAAAGAGAGAGAGAGGACCCAAGTCTGCGCCACAAGAGCAAAACCCAAACAGGGTCACAAAGGGGGCAAAGGAAACAAATTGCACACAATTTCACAAGAGGCGAACTTGCAACTTATGCTTAGACTTACTTAGCCAAAGTCAAAGCACCAAGCCCTATCCTGACAAAATACAACACATGAACTCATTTTTCAACTTGTTTAATGGCTCTGCCCTTTACTGCAGCTGAACAAAAGATTCATGAGATGTGATACAACAATGTACCTGTTTAGGGTAAAGCCTGAGTGAGGGGTGGGGGGCATTCCCAAATTGCGGGCTCCTGACCTTTGTAATAAATACCAGCAATATCAAACTGTGTAAACCCATGTTATCTGAGCAAAGTTGTAAGAACTGGGCTCCCATGGATCTGGGCATACTTAAATTACTCCATTCTGTCACACATGTTTGGATCCCAAGTCTGTCGAAAACCCCATAAAATCACCAACTTTCACAAATAACAATAACACAATGCTAAACCTTCAATAAATAGGTACATTAGCAATTGCCAGACAAAACAGCCCAACCCCAAGTTCTAGGCTCAATTTGTTGTGGTCTAACAAATTCGTGTTTTTGTGTAGATGAACTAAAATTTTAAGATTTTGGATGCATTTGGGGATAACCTGCATAACACACGATGACAAGGCAAAGGATGGGCTCATGCTTCAAAATAATCAAAATAACAAGCAATGTTGATTTTCTATTCCCCTACTTTCCATGCGGGGATTTGTTTCTGGCTAGCTTTCTGATCCCTTCTGTAAATGGTTCAACCTTGGCAGCTAAATACAAAGACTGGATGCATAAAGAAGCTAGGGTTCTGCTTTGAAAAACACAATGCAATAATTCAAAGCATAAAATAGACATGAAAACAGAGCAACGCCCAACACATAAGAGGACTGAAATAGTAACTCTGAATTAGAAGCTGAAAGCCAAGGTTACACAAGGCACATAGTCATTCAAGATTGGATTTTCATTCTCACTAAAGCCCTCGGGCCCTTTGCAGCAGGCTTGACTGGAATCCAGTATGCCTCAGCTCCATGTTGGCAGGCCCCATAGTGTACCAAGGTGCACATTAGTGTACGGAGACTGTCTGGGCCTTTACCCTACACTAATTAGCTTACATGTCATGTGCCACTAGATGAGAGCTCAACATTATGAGAACTAACAAAAGTCACACACATTTCAAAAAAAAAACATCCCAGATATGAGACTTTAGAGACATTCCTAATGTACACCAAAAAACTGGAACCCTAATCAAATTAAACTGGGTTCCAACAACAAAAAAAAAATGAAGTGAATACCTGACATTACACATTACCCCAATTTCTTCCATCTAACATCCAACATAACTCATAACACTCTGCAGCCTGAAGCAATGTCACATTCTCAACCCAAATTAGCACCATCGGGAAGCTCCTGAGTTTGACTGGAAATCCCCATCTGAACTTACCAGGAAACTGTTGATTTTTTGGAGCTCACTGTTGATCTTCAGCAGCAAGAAAGTGCTTTCTAACTCTTCCCAAACTCTTTGTATCAGCAGAATCATGAGATACATCTGTCTCATGCCAGATCCAAGTGAATTTGCAAACTTGAAATAAAAAACAACCATTGTAGCAAAATGGGCATACACTACTTCGTACATTGTCAGATTGGCAGTGACAGAAAGCAATGAAACTTGAAATCATAGGGCTATGTTGCATGCTTAAGCCTGTACATGAAATGGATCAACCACAGAATGAGGAGAAACTGGGACAAACTTAGGAATTGGTTTGAGGAAGCAGTAGAAAGCAATCAACTTTGAGCAAAGATCCTGATGTGATGCAGAGAAACTGGCACAAACTTAGGATTTGGGTTGAGGGGGTGTAGAAGCGATCAACTTGGAGCTAAGATCCTGATGCCATGTCTGCAAATGACCTCATCTCCATTGCTACATCTACCATCTACAGCATCACTACAACACCCATCCTTGTGCTCAAATGCATCGTCATACAGGAAAACCAAATCTGAAATTGAATCCAGTTGAAAGTGACAAGTAACAAAGACAGGGAAGGAAGGGTTCATACATTGCAAGGGTCCTCTTTCACCCAGTCTTGTCTTATTCAGAAGTGCAATATGCACAATGGGTATAACAAGATTACAGTTGTGAGCAAGAGAGGCAACAGCAAAACAGGGAGGGGAGGGGGGCACACATTGTTGGAGAAATGCAGCCAAAATGAATATCAAATCTCAGTCGAGTAGCTGGAACTGAAAGATATGGAACTAAGACAATTGAAGAAGAAGCAGCCTTAGAGCACACACTGGAGGATTGTGCAATCGGCACTATCAACTCCCGTTCCAACTTGCCAACATTATAAATCTAAGCTGGTAAATGGAGTAAAATAAGGAGGAAAAAAAAACAGTTTTTCCTGAATCACTACCTAGAAACCCACCTCTATGAAAGAAACTCCCTTTTTCTTGCAGAGTCCCATTCTTAAGACTACCCCTTTGCTGCACTTCCAGCCATCAAACGCAAGCAAATCTTTGACTGCTTCGTTTTTCTGTCTGCATTCAGAAAGAGGCAGGAATCAATAGCAATTGAGTGGATGACTCTCTTCCAAATGATCTGTCTGCCCAGGAGGGCAGTTTGGACTCCCTCTCCTCTTAATTGGTGACCCGCCTCCTGCAGCAATGGAACCCCTTTCGAAATGCTCAACCATGGAAGCAATTGAAGTTTTTAGTGTTTTGTTGAGGTTGGGTGGTGAGTAAACACTCTCTCTCTGGTGGCTGCAGCTGCAGCTCAGTGATGTGCACTAAGACATGTCCCTGAATCATCTGCCCAGTACCCTTGACTGCACTTGCAGCTGTAACCTACTGCAGCTGTTGAGTTTGAAGAACACAGAGCATCCCAGTCACCCTGAGATTTGCAAGTGTCGGTCTTGCCACACCCATCTGGACGACACCTCGGAAGAGAGCAGATAAACGGAAGCTTGTAGTCACATGCAAAATCATTGAGCATATAATCCAAAGACTTCTTATTATCTCTGCGAAGAATTGGAGGTTCATACTTAATTGTGGTGCAGCCCTCCTTCCCATACAGGTTGTTGGGTTCAAATTCATTCCAATAAGTGTCATGGAAGGAAATGCATGGTGACAGGGGCCAGATCCAAGATGAGTTAGGTGGTGACACCAGGTATGGCTTCCTCCCTCCCAAGTAGCATCCTTGACCTTTAGGGCTGGAAGAATCAACGAATCCTTGATCCTTAGGTGCATCATTACAGATATCTCCAAGATCCTCAAGCTCATCCCAGCTTTTAACAGCAGCAAGGTCACCATCTTCATGATCCCTGCAGTACAGTTCTGCATCATCCCATGTTCGGGCCTCCTTGATAAGCTTGAAGCATGTTCGAGACTTCTCACCTGGTGTGTATCCATCTGGGCACTCTGGCTTTCTTGGGGGTGCTGGAGAATGTTCAGGTGGAGGTGGGGACGGTGAGGGAGGAGGTGGTGGTGGTGATGGAGGAGGCGGGGAGGGAGGAGGGGGAGAAGGTGATGGAGGTGGGGGTGAGGGAGGTGGTGGAGAAGGAGGAGGTGGGGAGGGTGAAGGAGGGGGTGGGGAGGGTGAAGGAGGGGGTGGAGAAGGGGGAGGAGGGGGTGGAGAAGGGGGTGGAGGGGGAGGG
>Ga0116229_10010905_pt1 | contig 13539 bp, 11 predicted proteins | sample S1TSphgellanicum_3_FD_87313 | JGI IMG/M metagenome (GOLD analysis project Ga0116229, IMG submission 87313) | Host-associated microbial communities from peat moss isolated from Minnesota, USA - S1T2_Fc - Sphagnum magellanicum MG | ecosystem: Host-associated > Plants > Peat moss > Unclassified...
GAACCTTCAACATTTAAAAGTGAAAACCTTCAACATTTAAAAGTAAGAGCAAAAACCTTCAACATCTAAGAGTAAGAGCAAAAACCTTCAACATCCAAGAACAAAAGTAAGAACCTTCAATATCCAAAAGTAATAGTAAGAACTTTCAACATCTAAAACCAAAAGTAAGAACTTTGAACATCCAAAATTAAAAACAATAACCTTTCATATCAAAAAGTAAAAGTAAGAACCTTTAACATCCAAAAGTATGAGCAAGAACCGTCAACATCCAAAAGTATGAGCAAGAACTTTCAACATTCAAAAGCAATAGCAAAACCTTCAACCTCTCTAAGAATAAAGATAAGAACCTTCAACTTCCAAGAGCAAAAACAAAAGCCTTCAATCTCTTTAAGAGCAAGAACAAGAACCTTCAACCTCCAAGAATTTAAAAAAAACCCATAAGCATAAGTGCATGAAGGTCATTAATGCATTGAGGCAGATTTGTTGATATACTACCATGTGTCACTTGCTTAAGGGTTTCCTGCCCAAATTTTAGATCTTTAAATTTCAAATTTTAAGTTGAAATATACTTGCATAATAGTTGCAAACAAGTTGAAATGTCATATATATTGGGTAATGGAAATATATATATGTGGCATGATCATATGTGTACTCAAGGTCGTACATTTGTTGCAAAGTAATCGTTGATTAGTAACTAAATTTATCATAGTTGTGATGTAGTTATTACATGTGATTAAAGTGCAACTTGTCAACAAAGTTAAACATGGTTTACTACAATCATATATATAGTGCATACATTATATTATATAAATATACATCTTGCAACTAATTTGCAATTATAATACAACTTTTTGATTTTCTGACATGGCATTTTATTTATTAATTTGTTGTATTTCCATGGTACAATTGCAATGTAGTTGTATATTAGTTGTTTTGGAGCTCTAGTTATAAGGTAGTTTAGTTGCTGCTGACACAATTTCTCATAGTGTCTCTCTTTACCTTCATGTTTAGTGTTGTTCAATATTTGTTAACTGATTAAACTATTATGGCATGTTGTGTTTTCTGAACCTATATGAAAATTTTAGGTTATTCCTAGGAGAATCATTTATGTTTGTGCATGTTTGCTTCACTTTTTGAAACATGGTCTTGCCTCTAAGAGTTCTTCGAGACAAAACTTGATGATGAATTTGAAGTTATGTTCATACAATATATGCAACAAGATAGGTGAGGGACAACCTATCAACAAATAATATAATGATTTCACATGTGAAGCTACAATTGTCTTAGTTATTTAAGAGCTGTAACTTGATACTACATCTTCAATTTTGATATAAGTGTGAAAATTTCCATACTGGATCTTGACCATGTGTCTTTGGCAACAACTGAACTAGGGTTGTTATTAAGAATTTGAATTCATTTAGACTTGAGGACCTACTTGAGGTGTTGTGTGATGATGGGCAATGGAAAATAAGATAAGATTTGAAATCTTGACCTTATGCTCTTGGACACTCATTCTTTTCTACTGGCAATATTTTTCAAATTTGGAGACCCAATTTTCACTAACCAATTTCAATGAGAAAATTTTACATGCTTCCTTGGTGGGCTCTGACTAGAGACAAGCTCTACAAGGAATCAAAAGGACCATTAGAACATAGGGGATTAGAATAGGGAGGGGCACCATGATTTGTAACATGTTGGGCATGGCCATGATCAGCTACACTACCTCCATGCATCTTCTCACTTAGGTTATCATCATTTCCACTAGCACCAACCAATGTTTCCATATACAGTGATCATAGCCCCATGCATACATCAAAGCTACAACTAATCAAATGGAATTGATAGTTAAAAGTCTATTTAAACAGGATTGGAAGAATATGTTTATTGACTTTCACTTGTTGGTTTTTTAGTTACATTGCCAACTATGAGGATGGATTGGGTAGGTGGTGTTACAAGAATATGGGTTGCCCTTTGTGGATTTGTAAAATTGGCTATAGTTCTTCTTACTTATTTAAGGTACCATGGGCACATCAATCTAGTTATTCAAAATTGTGGTTTGTTAGGTATAAATGATACATAAATATATTTTTTAAACCTATAAGTGACATCAAGAATGCATAGTAATTTTTTAAGTGCCTTTTAAATGCACATATTCAACATGTACCCTTGGGTAGGTGTTAACCTTATTGTGGCAATTACAACATAAGGCATAAAAATCCTTCAATTTATCCTTGCTTTTAGTCTTTTATTTGGGGTTTTGTTTGGTTAACTTTTGCTTTTGGTTTTGAAATTCCACTTATTCAAGTCAAGAATTGAATTACCCATGGTAATTTTTAAAAATTTATCACAATTTTGATGTGAAATTTACAACTGTGATGCAACTTTTGAACAACCTATTGAATTGAACAACTCATTTAAATTACTACTTTCAAGCAACTTGGGTAAGTGTGGTATTGGGTTTGTTAATGCTTGAATTTTGAAGCCCTTTTTTTCAACAAACCTTGAAGCTGAAACTGATTTTTTATAGAAATCCTTGTTGTAAAACTTGGTTTTAGTGTTTAAATTGTTAGATCATGGTTGATATCAATTGATAGTCCAAGTTACATTTTGTTGTAACAGGAAACAAAACTTACCGATGTAGATTACTTATAAAATTTTCTTTTTGCTTATTGCTTACAACATGTAGACCAAATTTTTTTTCTAACCTTGCTTGTAGTTAATGTGTGTGGGAATCATTTGTAAATAATCAAATTTGTTAAGTTTGACTTTTGAATTTAATATCAAAGGTCCTTGAGTTCATTATCAAAAAATGGATACATTTTAATTAAAATTCTTTGCATTGTATTGAAATTTTTATTGTTGAACCTTATGCATTCTGGTGTAAAAGTATTCGCTTCTTTTTCTTTTGGAAGTCTTTTAGTTGTAAGTGTTTTGCGATTTGCATATATGTAGCTTATAAGTACATTATGGCCATTCTAAAAGAAAAAGGTTGCAATGATAACCAATATTATATTACAACAATTAATTTAAACAATACAAAGAGTATGCAACATTTCCAAACTAAAAAAAATGTTTGAATTTGTTATAGTGTTTGACTAAAAGAATTAATCTAAGCAAAATGTACTAATTTAAATCAATCAAAACAAATTTACATAATGAAACAAAATCACCCACCTCATAAAATACAACAGATGTTTGAAAGCTAGACCATGAATCCCACTTGTCAATAAGAAAAACAAATGGCATTAGTACCAAAGGAAAGCTAAAACAAGTTCAACAAACGCAACAAACTTGCAATTTATCTACCAATTTTTGTGCCAAGATAATTAGGTGATAAATCAAACTATTATAAATATAGTTCAACAACATATGTAACACATGTAAGATGAAAAACATAAACATATTAAGTAGATTACTACAATAAAACCCCTTAAATGAAAACCAAGCAGAAAGGACTTGTATACATTTTGAATATTTGTACTAATGATCAACATATATATTCATGAAGGATTATGTCATGTTGTTGAAAGTGTGTTGTTGGTGCCTCCCAAAAGGATCAAGCAATGTCTATAAACTTCAATCTAATCACATCTTTCCAGCACATAGAATCTAAACAACAATACATTTGTCACAATGATATAAAAGCAAAACAATTTATTCATTCATTCAATAAGGACAAGGGGATTCAAGAAATCATGTTCTAGTATTGTGCACTGAATCTTTTGTAATTTGAACTTAAAAATGATAGCATACATTTTTTCAAACACCAAATCTATTGGGCTAGCCTTCAAAATCATACATAATTCTTAATAAAACATCCTTTTGCATTAAACCTCCAAAGGTATGAACTAAAAAAACAAAAAAAACTAGCACCACCATGGATGTGTGAAAATCATCACGACCTCCATGCTACTTTTTGAGCTTCCAAAAGAGTGAAACCATTACTAGAACCATGAAACCAACCCAAATACTTAAGAACTATTTTTCTTCTACAAAAGAGAAACAATTAGTAGACTTGTCAATCTGAGCAATAGATTAACAATACAGTTTGTATTAGTTGGCATGGATAGATATTTTCTCAAGCACCAAATCTATTAGGCTAGCTTTCAAAATCATACATAATTCTTGTCAAAACATCCTTTTACATTATAAAGCCTCCAAAGTTATGAGCTGAAAAAACAAAAAAAACTAGTAGCACCATGGATGTGTGAAAATCACCACAACCTCCATGCCACTTTCTTATCCAAAATAGTGAAACCATCACCTCCACCATTAAATTGCCAACCCACAACGTTAGATATAACATGCTTAGGAACTATTTCTTTTTTGTAGAAGAAAAACAATTAACATACTTGTCAATATGAGTAGTAGATCAATAGTACAATTTGTACTACTTGGCATTGATAGAACAATACAATCAATATGAAGACAAAAAATTATGTGGGAGCTAATTGATGATGTTGTAGACCCATTTTGCAATTCAAATCTTGCAAAAAGTTCAACATACCTTACTTGGATTTCACTTGTGTTTGCGAGGTGTTGGATGCTTAGGACCACGGTTTTTGTATCTGCAGTTTGAGTTTTAGTAGATGCAAAAACCTTTAGAGCAATTGGAACCTTGGTAGTGGACTTCTTCTTCCTCTTAAGGGGATTCTCAACTGTTTGGTCATTAGGTTGTAACTTCTTAGACTTCCTTTTACTAGTTAATGTAGCTTCATCCCCCTCTTCTTTTGGGTCTTCTTCCATGTTTTTGTTGTCTTCATGGTTTTGTTCATCCAAGGTGAGGTGTTTCTTCACACCTTTTATACATTTGTGGTCATGGGAAGTAGGTTGTGGTAGTTGTCCAAGGCCTTGACCATCTACCTTCTTATCCTTATTCTTCTCAATCTGAATGGGAGAAGTCACATCCTTGCACTATAATGTTAGTTTTGTTACTGGAAGCTTGATGCTTCCAACTGATAAACTAATAGTATTTGACCTTGTGTGTAGTAGGCACCACTAATCATGTTGAACAAAAAAGGTGATGGAAGTTCGAAGCAGATCTGCCATGTGGAATACGATGCAAAACATTAGTGCATAAAATCTAGCTTTTACTAGACTGAGTTGTGAAATGGCATACCCAAATGAATGTGAAAATTGTTATCAAAATTGTTTGACATTAAATTTGAAATTGTGAAGGAACTCCTACAAAAATACAAATGGAACACCATTAGCCATGTTGAACTATATATTATATAGACTTCATGTGCAATAAAAAACATGAATGGACTTAATAGAACACCAAGCAACAATATAGGGTCTTTAATTGGTTTTAGGGATCTATAATGAACCTTGATGGATTACAGGTAATAATGATGGATTTTATAGGACTGGAATAACTTTGAATGGACATTGCATAACTACAAGGCAAAGTGGATGGACTTTGCTAGACATTAAGCAACAATGAACAAATTTTGCAAGACTATGGTAACCATGCACATGGATTTTGTGAAACTAAAAGGACCTCTGAATGGACTTAGTTGGACTATAGGCAACAACACATGAATTCTATAAAATTACATTCTTTACGCATAGACTTTGCACAATTACAAACAACTTTAGATGAAGTTTACTTACCTACAAGGGACTTTGAATGGACTTGCATAGCTCCAAGAAGTAACAAATGGATTATGCTCAACTACACATAACTATGAATGGACTCTTCTTGTCGCATGGACTTTGTTCAGCTCCAAAGTACTATGAAGGGATTAACCATGATTGTACATAAGTGTAAATCCAAATTTTGCAAAGGTTGCAAGTAACTTGGTATGTATTGTGGACTTAAAAAAAACACAAAAATTTACCAGCAGACTAAGGGGTGACTACCAAAAGTTGTATGAATTTTGGATTTGGGATTGAATTTCAAATACTACAAAGGGACTACTATGGAAATTGTTCAACTGAACCTAATCCAAGATAGATGGGTAACACAAGTTCAAAGGATTAGGTTAAACATGTACCTTCCAAGATTGCACCTTAAAGTCTTGCATCCATTTCTTTTGCCTCCTTTTCTAGAACCTAGCTTCTTGAGGCCAAAAATTGTCCACCAATCTGCATGCATTTCCTCGTCACAATGTAAACACCTTGAAGAATTCGAGAAATGATTAAGTGTGCATTAAGAATGGTAAGCATGCTTGCAAGAAGCAAGTTTATAGTCCCACGAAGGTTCAAAACCTTTAAGGCAAAATGGGCATGGTAGTATCAACACATTATAATACAAAATCGGTGAAACATTGTTCTCCAAAAAAGAGATTGGCAATTGCGATGGATTACATGATGGACGTTACCTCCCATTTTTCATGCAATGAACTTGGGTGTAAAGCACAGACTTTTGCTACTTCCAAACATCCTTCTTGTTGACTACCCTTTTCCATGGCTCTTGTGTTTTTGAACTCTTCACTAAAACAAGAACATGATCAACCTTTTTTTTTCCAACAACTTTTTGAAATGTTTAGTCATTCGAGTTTGGGAATCTAATTCACATTGAAAACCATCTTGTTTGACAAGTGTTACTGCTATAATTGCTACAACTTTAGGGTTTTTGCTATCACCCTAATTTTGTAAATTCAAAATTTCTAGCGTTACAACATCCATTTGCAAGCATAATTCCAAGATTGTTTCGGTTACTCCTAAAATAAGCCCTTCATGATCCTTGATGTGGTATAAAGTCTTTCCAAGCTTTGTGATAACATCATCTTTGGCTATCAAAAGAGATAACACCTTAGCTCTTAAGGCTAGTATCTCTTTCTCCAAAGCTTGAAGACACCCTTGCTAGTCATCGAAGGCCTCAACTTGCTCTTGAAAATGATGACCATGGCTAGATGGAAGAGGCATGGTGTTGATGTCAGTCCCCATCTCCTTGTTTTCTACTTTCAAAAACCCATCGTCATTGTCACTCAAAATGCCATATTTGCCTACAACTTTGGCCAATCCAAGTTGCCTCCAAACACTGAATTCTCCAGAGCTAGTCCCAGATTGTCCACTCAACAAACACAACCTAGTTTACGTCTTTACTTTTCTTTTGACGTATAAAACCTTGAGCCTTCGTCTTATTGATCATTCAAATGTGAGGCATTTGTGTTATCTAATGCACTATCATCCACAACCCTTCTATCTCACCTATGATCCATCTTCAGACCAAGTGTATTGATAGCCATTCCTGTTATGACAAGGCCCAAAAATCTTTTCTACATCTTCCTTTTGAAAGTCCATGCCTTCTTTCAAGTGCTTAGGTGATGTACCATTGTTGCAAATGTCATACGTTTTAGCAAATTATTTTTGAATGACATGATTCTTCCTGTCAAAATTGATGTTGGGTTGTATTCCATACAGAAGCTTGACCCACAATGATGGCCTTCCCTCACTTTTCACCTTCTTCTTTTAATCACTATTTCCCAAACTAATGCCCAAACTTCCAATAGCAAGAAGAGAAATCAAACTCCCATTTTCATTATTCAACATGGTAAAAGAGTAAAAACAAAAAACTTCAATAAGTTAATCCATAATAACTCAATTGATTAAGCTCCAAATGTATTACATTCATGTGTGTTCTATTGTAATTTTGTAGAAATGTTCACATGCACATGTATAGTGTGATGATTTTGATGTGGGAGAGAGACAATGACCATCAGAATCCACCTTGCTTTTCAACATTAGCGTTGAAAAATGGTGGAGAGTGGGGAGGGAAAAGTAAGGTGTTAGATTTCAAATATTGAACGCCAATAAATTGTCCAATGAGGATGTATGGATATACGTGGGCTTACATCAAACTGTTTCAAATTTGACCCCTTATACATTGTTCTGTTTTTTTCTCAAACTACTAAGGAATGGTAAAGTTGCCGGATTTGAGCCACCTTACCTTGCATTCACCTTTCTACTAATGTTTTGTGAAAAAAATTACATTCATTATGGCACCGATCACAAAACTAATGTGAAAATTGAAGGAGTTCAATTGGACTCAAGAATGCCAATATGCATGGGAGACCATAAAGCGAAAATACATGGAGGCCCCAATTTTATTTGCATTGAATTGGGAAAAGGAATTACATGTACATCCAATTTAGTGGTAAGGGTTATACTAGCCCAAAATCTAAATAATAGGTGGAATCAACCTATCACATATGCATTGTGATTATTGAGTTCAGTTAAGTGGAACTACACCACAATGGAGCGAGAGGCGCTAGCCATGGTCTATGCCTTACATAAGTTTTGCCATTATTTCCTCAACAACCGATTTGTATTCTATGTGGACCACACATGGCATTGACCTACTTCATCAACAAACCATAATTTTTTGGCTGAATACTGAAATGGTTACTCTTGTTTTTGGATATAACTTTATTGTCGTATACAAACCAAGGCATACCCATTTGGTAGTAGACGCTTATCTCATCTCCTTCACAACATAGAACTACAAGGGGTACATGTCCAAATGGTAGGTGCCCCTCTATTCACTATACAGCCCGATTGGCTATGAGATGTTAGGACCTACCTTCACACTGGGGTATTCCTTAACAATTATCCTCTAGAGTACAAAAAGAAGATTGCGCTAAAAGCCTTGCGCTTTACATTACTATAGGGTAACTTGCATTACTTAGGCCAAAACAGAGTCTTGAAACATTGCTTGGAACCTAATGAGGCCACTATTGTCCTCACTAAATTACATAGAGGAGTGGCAAGAGGTCATTTTTTTCACTACAATAATTCATGGCTTTTCAAGTGGTCCAACTTAATTACCATGTCCATTTTGATTGAGAATTTGGTCAATTTGATTGAAGGCCCTTAGTGGTTAAAGTGACATGTTTCTTTTGATTGGTTTATTTGATTAAAATGACCTTTTTTACTATTTGGTTAATGTGAGATCTAATCAAATATGACCCAAAATGAACCTTTTTAGTCAGAATGCACATGGGTGTAGTCAAATGAGACATATTGTCAATTAATACTTATAGTCAAATAGGACAAGATGTGTACACCTTTAGTTAAAAAAGACAAAGGTGTAGTCAAATGAGACATGGATCCAAATGGGACATGTACAACCATAAATGGAAAAGAAAATATTACATATAAATGTTTACAAGTTGTAGGTAAATCACATATAGATAGGTAATTAGGAGGTAGGAAATTGAAATAGGGTAGGTAGGTAAGAAATTAAAGTAGGGAAAGTAGGTTAAAAAGTAGCTAAATGAATGATAGGCCTAGATTAGCATAGGTACATCTATGTGAGCCTACATGAACCTAGGTTATATCTTAGGTGAGCCTATGTTAGCCTAAGTAGGCCTTGGTTTGCATAGATTTGGTAGCTAGGTAATGTAAGAGTTATGGTGTAAGCTATATAGGGCCAATGTATGTAAGGCTATATATAATTAGGGTTTATTTAGGTCTACATAGCCTTTACATAGGCCTACATAGCTTGTATTTAACCTTACATAACCCTTTCATAAGCCTACAATATACACCCCTACATAGCCCTTACATATATAGGCCTAGTACATAACCTCTATGATATATTATCCCAATAATATTGGCCCCTATGTACCCCTTAGTTACATATATAGCTCTTACATAGGCCTACATAACCTTACATAGCCTAAATAGCCATGCCCTACTTAGCCCCTATGTAAGCCAAGTTAGGTAGTTACTACATAGACTTTACCTTGGCCTACATAATGTGCATAACCCCTATATAGCCCTACATAGCTCTTACCTATGCTTTGACACAACCCTACATAGCCTTTACTTGTGCTTAGACATAACCCTTAAATAATTTTATATAGCCCTTAGATAGGTCTAAGTAGCCCACAAATACCTCCTACCTAGGCCAACATATACAACCTAACATAGTCGTTATTTATACCCTACCTAAGCCTACATAGCTTAACTAACCTTTCAATAGCCTTAACTTAGCCCTTATGTAGGCCTAGGTAGCCCATACATACCTTTTACCTAAGCCTACATAGCCTACATAACCCCTACATAGACTTACATAGCCCCTAGAAGTAGGCCTAGGATACCCATACATACCTCCTACCTAGGCCTGTGTAACCTAACACATTCCCTACCTAAGTTTACATTTAGTAGGTACATAGTCTAGTATAATAGCCTAATATAGCATAGCATAGGTTAGTACTTATGCATAGGCTAATATATTATGTAGCCTGTGTTGGTATAGGTTATAGCCTAGGCTAGTTAGTATAGATACATAGCATAGGTAGCCTAGCCTAGATATCCTAGTTAGTATGTTTGACCTTCCTACCTTCCTATGTCCCTATCTATCCTCCTATCTACCTTTGTAAGTAGTGTAAAAGAACTTGAACATGTTTATTACAATATGTTCACAAATATTTTCACCTTATGAAGGTGGTGGTGCAATGGTAAGGACTTGACTCCTCAAAGTGGAAATGAGGAATTCAAATCCCCACACTTGCAATTTAGGCCATTACGTTAGCTAGGTGGTTTAGCTAATTATTCAAGTGGGTGGAATAGGCAAGGTGTCCTAGCTACCTAACCTATCTAACTAGGTTAGGGTAACTAACTAGCTAAGAGGTAGGTAGGTAGGTAGGTAGGTGGGCAAGTAGGTAAATAATTAAAAATTAATTACCAAAAAAAAACTACTGCCCAAGTTTTGAAAGGTCAGTCAAAATGACCTACTCAAAACAAATGTGTTCAATACAACTTGTCCAAGATAACTACTAATCAAGTTGAACATTTGTCACTTTTGGGTTGCTTTTGACTAGTTTTTCAAGTCTAAAAAATTGTGAATTCTTGAAGAGTTTGTTAATATTACTGCCAGGAAAATTTTGGATGCATGCTATTAGTGGCTTACCATCTACAAGTCCTGGGACAAATGTTAGAAAACATGCAACCTAACCTTTTCCATTGTGGCAAAACTTGTGATAGCCTTACTGTTAGACCTGTTCATGAAATGGGGGTTAAACTTTATTGGGCCTATCAAACCAGTGGGAAAGTATACTAGGAAAAAATACATTATAGTGGCAACAAATTATGCCACCAAATGGGTGGAAGTGAGGGCGTTATGCTCCAACATGGTAGTGGCTATGGCAAAATTCTTTTATGAATGCATTTTGATTAGGTTTGGATGCCCTCTAACTTCGGTTTTAAACTAAGGCATACACTTCATCAATGACACCATTTCCCACTTAGTGAACCATTTTTTTTTTCGGCACACTACCTCTACAACCTGTTACCTTCAAGGTAATGGGTAGGTAGAGTTGACAAACAAGGTAGTTAACATTATGTTAACCAAGTTGGTAAGTGAGAAAAAGAACAATTGAAATGAACATTTGGGGGTAGTGTTGTTTGCCTATTGTACAACCTACAAAGTCAACACATGGCACACACCATTCCAATTGATGTATGGGCTATACCCACTCATGCCTACATAATATCTACTACCTACTTTCACCAAGGAAGGTATTGCCGTTAATAACACAGTGAGGATACTAACCAACATGATATTCAAGAGTTGGAAAAATTAGAGGAAACTAGACTTGAGGCAATTGAAAACACAAGAGAGCAACAATGGAAATAAGCATGTGGTCTCAAAACCACAACCGTCCCAAATCCTTCCAATTGGGTGATTTTGTGCTCTAGTTTCCTAAAGGGCAAAAGAAGCACCAATACAAAATTAAATGTTGCTAGTTTGGACCCTACATGACAATGTTGCCTTCCAAACAACACAATATTGTTGGTTAATGTAGACAAATTTGACCCAAGTCTTATTTTGGTGAATATTAACAAGCTAAAACCCTATGTTCATTATGACTGTAATACCAAAAAACTAGTATATGAATTCCAAGGGGGGGGAGAAAAAAGGTATAACATTAGAAACACAAGAATCTTCATAAAAGTTTGTGGAGGACAAAGGTAAAGATAAGACAGATGAGGGAAAGGGTAGCCAACAAGAAAAAACACAAGACACCCTACAACCTAATTTCTTACCAGGGGAGACAATAACCAAACCAACCAATTTAGATGGGAAGGCAATTACCTTTATAGATGGGATCACCATTAGCTAGGCATACCTTACTTTAGCCCTAATCCAAGTAATTAAAAACCTAGAAGGTAGGGCAGACCTAGCAAGTACAACAGTCTTAGACCCTAAGGGTAGTAATGGAAGGTAGGGCAAATATGGAAATTAGGGCAACACTAGAAAAAATGCAAGAATTAAGGCTAGCTGCCATGGGCATGTATTGCATACAACCCATTCTTGAGGATGAAGGCTTATAGATGACAAGTGGGATGCCATCACACCAAGCCATCATGAAGCAAGATGAAGGGTAATTATCAAACCCTAAAAAGGCAAAAGTGAAGGGTGGTGTTTTTATGACACCTATCTTGTCCCATCAAGTAGGACAATTCAGATAAGGAGGTACAGTCCTCCCACACTTGTGGGAAGAAAAAGGCCCGTGTGTCCCTTCACCCCAAAAGAAAAGTGGGAGAATCTCTTCTTCATTTCATCGTTTGTTGTTGTTTTGAAAGCTTGAGAAGGAGAAAAAACAAGCTTGCAAAGAGTAAAAGAAAAACTAGGAGGAAAACCTTTTGAGGGAGTGAAAAAAATTGAGTTATAATGCATTGGAAAGAGGAGGGGAAGGTGTTCTTACTATTATAAAAATAAATCAAAACATAGCCAGTAAGAGAAGTGAAAAAAATGAGAATAAAGTAGGAAGTAGTTTATGGATAGGATTGAAACCATGCTGGTTCTTGAAAGAAACTTAGTTAGTAAGGGGAAAGAAAACAAGAAAAGTAAAAGAGGAGAGTAGGTGCATTAGGAAAGAGCAAGATGCAAGAGAAAAATTAGCTACAATAGAAGGTAGATATAAGCATGGTAGAGCAATGAGAGAGGATGCCATTATTGCTACCATGAGAATATCAGACCAGCTATAGAAGGAGACAACTCTCGTGAAAGAAATGCCAACAAGTGAAATAACACCCATGCAAACGCAAGAGGGTTGAGCCAAAAGGAAAGGGAAGGCCAAGGTGAATGACAAAGGGAAAGGTAGTAGTGACCCCGCACCCCCAAAAATAAAATTTGGAAAATTAGAAGATGGTTTGAATTTGAGGATGATTTTAGATGGGCCATGATGGTAGGATTAGAGGGATTATGGAGGTTCCATTGGGCCCCCATTAAGGAAAACCTCGTTTATTATTTTCTTAGGGGGATTATGAGTGTAGACAAGATTTAGATCAAGGCAATAGTTAGAGGGTACACTACTAGAAATCTTGTCATTTGTAACCAGTCACTATGTAACTTACATGCAATTGGTTATCGTTTGTAACTATCTCGGTCATGTTTGCAACTACAAATTTGGTATTGTATAATTTTTGGGCCATACAGTTGTGTGTGCAACTAACATGCAACTAAATGTGTACAACATGGACATGTGTCATAAAAATAATGGCCTAAACTTATACATACTTAAATACTATACTTAATATATCTATATAGGCTATATATAATAGTATTATGTACCTCTAGTA
>Ga0116229_10010906_pt1 | contig 13538 bp, 6 predicted proteins | sample S1TSphgellanicum_3_FD_87313 | JGI IMG/M metagenome (GOLD analysis project Ga0116229, IMG submission 87313) | Host-associated microbial communities from peat moss isolated from Minnesota, USA - S1T2_Fc - Sphagnum magellanicum MG | ecosystem: Host-associated > Plants > Peat moss > Unclassified...
AACCCTAAACTAGTCTAGTTCTGCATAGTTCTAAACACTTAATCACATATAGATTCCAAGTGAGTATAGGCATGTGTGGTGGCTTTATGTTCACTCAATCTGTAAAAAACTCCATCCATCAATATTCCATTGGCATTTTTAGAAAAGTTTAATTGGTTGCATCCGATAGGAATGTCATATGATCATCAATAACGATTTATTCCTTTTTAGTAATTAATGCTCTCTATCCAAGTTTGAAAGGAATTGATACTTTTTCATCTTGCATTAATCCCATGAGTTATCCATGGATGTGATGCTATTAGACCTTGATTGTGCTTGTTCAAAATTTCAATCATATTGTGAACATATTGTGTTGTGTCATATTGTGGCCTTGCCATTTACATTAAAAAGTACCTAATGCAAATGAATAATTATGGAAATGAAACTCAAATATTTGACCATGCAAAAAAATGTAATGTTCAAAGAATCCTCTAAAGGAAACCAAAGTCCTTCAAGATACTATAACTCTATAACTAATCTCAAGTTTCAACACAAGCCAAAATATTGACTTTCAAAAGTGCTCATATAAAAATAGACCTACTATTACCTAGGGGCCAAAATCCCTTAAGCTACTCTACTCCATAATGAATCTAAACACAATATATCCTTGCCTTGGTAGGCAAAGCCAACAAATACCCTACTTTGCAAGTATGTGACAAAGGATGTTGCAAGGTTATGGAATATAACCTATAACACCATGTGGGCATTGGGTACATCTAGTTTGATATGACTTCTATTTTGTACTATGGACCATTCCACCCATGAACACTTGTTATTCCATTGCATGTTGATGGGTTCTTTTGTGACTTGTTTCAAAGCATAATCGCTTTTTGATTGTTGATTTGCATTTCAAGCACTTTTAGTAATTGTCAATTTGCATCACCAAAAGTAGAGCCAATAAATGGCTGGCTATCACACTTAGAAAAATGCTTGTAGGAGTGTTTCATTAGGAAATTGAATTTGATTGCGGTTGGGGAAGCATACTTGATTTCATCCACTTCTAATTACTAAGCTCAAATGAATATCATAAATTGCAATTGGTTTTGTGTATGTTGTAGGATTTAATGAAGGTGATTTGAAAAATTTTAGACTTAAGGTGCATGAAATATATTTGAATTTTGAGTAGTTTTTTGGTCATTGGAAATTTGATCAAATTACAAAAAATGGTTTTGGAAAGAAAAATTAATTGGGTAACCAATTCACCCTTGAGTCAACAACACATTACATTAGTTAAAATTAAAAGTTAATTATAAAATTTAGCTTGCTTATCAAATTTTTTAAAAAAATTCAAGTTGCTATCTAAAGAACTTGACCTTGTGTTCAAGAATGTTTTTTCAAGGGTCTAGTTTAGTTTCAAATCTAACAAAATAATAGTTTCAAGGTCTAATTCTTGCATTGGTTCCAATGAAAAGGTGTCCACTTGAATCCATGTCACAAAAACTTGAACCTAAACTCCTAAATATAACATTGCAAATCGGATACCCTCACAATATTGGTGAAAACCTCTAAATTGTTTTAAAGTATTTGGAAATATGCTTATAGAGTGTGATATGTTTGTGTGCAAAAGGTGGGTGTTTTCAAAAAATGAAATTTTTGGGAGATATTTTTGAAACACTCATCATCATTTTTTCTTTTTTTCTTTTTTTTTTTGTGCGAAACCCATCAAGTATGATGAGGGTTTTTAAATAGAAAAAATTCATCAATTCTTACATTCAATAACAATGTTAGATTAAAGGAGTTCCCAAAGTAAGGACCTTTCGATTTGCTTTGAAAAGTCCTTTACTTCAAGGAGGTCTTTATTTCAAGAATTCCCTAATTGTAAGGTGTTACCCTACACAAAAAATTGCTTTTGGTCAATAGAGGCACTTCAACAAGCGAAAATTCCCATTAGGCTTTGCAAAGAAAATTTTATGCCGAAGGTTTAAAAGTTGCAATAAAAAGCATTGTTGGATGGTTATCAAAAATGGTGTAGCCAAAAAAAAGAGGTCAACAAAACCTCATAGTTCTACTACATATAATGGTGATGATAGAACAAAGTACCAAATTAGTCAAAGACTATGCTTTGCCATGAAACCACCTATTCACAATTACATTACATATACTAGGGCTTAGGTGAATCAAACCTTTTTGGATTCAATTTCATTGAGCATCCACATATCTCCTAATGGCATTACTTCTTCCCACATCCCACCAAAATCCCATAAGTTTTTACAAGAAAGAAAACTCAACCCAATCCCACACCTAATGAATAAAAATTAATAATTTCCCAAGTGGAAACCAACTACAAACCCCAAATTCAAAGCGCCAACCAAGGTACTCACTTCATCCCATCCCAGAACCTACTTCCCAAACTCAAGCTTGATCACTCTTGAGGCAATGCCACTAAAAAGTAGTTCATGAACCCTCTAAATTCTGCGTCATTTTCACCAACAACTTGTAACTAACGTACTACCATAGACTCTATATCTTCGACACAACAAAATCTCAAAAAACAAAGTTATACACATAAAGCATTCATTTCCAAATGCATTCAACATCAAAACAACTCTACAAAAAATCCAAAACAATGTTCATTGAAAAAAAAAACTTAGCTCTTGCCAAGATTAAAGGAAAACAAAAAAAGTTGTTCCATTGATGAATTGTTCTCCTTCAAATAGTTGAAGCTCCAAATCACCATAAAATCTTGCCAACCAATTGGAACCAAGACTCTGTGATCCACCATGAAAAGCAAAAAACAAATATGATAAGTTAGTAAGCTCATCTTTTAAAACATGGAGACCAAAACGCCCACATTCTTCCTCCTTCACGAATGTAAACACTTGTAAACATAACATTAAAAAATAAATCTATTTGGACCAAGGCATGATCAACATGATCATGAATGGTTATAGTGGTTTATCAATTGTTGGATTAAAGCAACACCTTTTGAACTTTTTAGTTTAGGATTTCCTTTTAGGTCACAATGGAACCTAATAACTGGTTATTCTCAATTACATATAATTACAAGTTTTTCCAAAAAATCAAATTTTCATATTTTGATATAAAACTGCAAGGTTTTAAAAAGTTGAAAACTAGTTTTGATATATAATTGCAAATCTCCAAAAAATTCTAAGAATTGTGAGATTAATAACCTTCTATAAACTATAATTTTTGGTAAATTATTTTTTGAATGCCTCTAGTTCTTTGAGACTTTTTGAAAAAAATTGAATTGAATGTTTTTTAATTTTTAAAAAACAAAAAAATGGGATTGGAGGTTCTTTGATTTCCACTTTAAAAAAACACTAAAACCTAAGTTATATAAAAAAGAATCATATAACATTGAACATTAATACGAAGGTCACACACTTACTAGGTTGATTATTTTGAACTTTTGGTCTTTGAGTTTTATAATTAATCAAAGAGGAACTAGGATAGTACAAATTAGCTTCAACCATAATTATATTATTTGTAGAAATGTGGAAATTTTCAAAAAAAATGTATTATTTTCAAAGCAAAAAAATTTATGACATAATACAAATAATCTTTTAGAATACTTAAAAACATTTTTTTAGCATGGAATCTTTAATAAATAAATAAATAAATATTAAATATGTATTTTTAAAAATATTATGGTGGTGCATTTCTCCCATTTTATGATTTTGTGTATTTTGTCTATTGCATTTGCATTTCAAAACTTTTTGATCATATCAAGACTTTGGGGGGTATGGAATTTGGACTTTGGAGCTCACTTTTCATTAATTTTCAATTGATCTAATTTTAGGTTTGTTGAAGAATTCAATGAATTCAAATTGATTCCTTTTTGGTTTGAAATTATTGGGTTTTAAGGGATTATGCATTTGACACCTACCATTGTTTTCCCTTTAGTTTTGTGATCTTGACATTTTGGCTAAAGAATTCCAAGAAATTTTCTATATTAGTGAAATTTACATTAGAAAAAAAATTCAAAAATTTCCGAACTATTGTTTTCAAAACAATTTAAAAATTTGTTGGTCCACCATTGTCTACCATTGCATCATCCATTGGAAACCCATTATGATTTAGTTGTGGTTGGAACTAGTGTTGGGTGGGTATTAAAAATGAAACCTAATAACCAATAATTTCAAAGATATATAATCATAATTTTCAAAAAAATAAATAACTAGTTAACAATAAAGCACAATTTTCAAAATTTTGAGAATCAATTACGATATACAACCACCTGTCTCAAAAAAGATAAAAATTGATCAAATAAAATTCTACAAAATTGCCAGTTATTTATTGAAAACCATTAGTTTTTCGAGGCTTTAAACATTTACATTATTGGAGGTTTTCTTATTCTGAAAGTTAAAAAAAAAATTGGAATGGGAATTATAAAAATATATATATAATTCCCCAACATTATTTAGAACCACAAACTTAGTCATCAAGGTTCCACCTTAATTACCTATGTCCTATTTACACTGCACATTACCTAGGCAACTACTTATGTAAGTGGGTAAGTACCATAGGTAAATAGGTAGGGAATTTCTACCCAATGTCAGTGATAGAAGATTTATTAACTTAAATGGGAAAGTTAGTACATCGGATGGAAAGGTTTTTGACAAATTCATATGGCCTTTGAAATTTTTATTAACCACAAACAATATTGTGTCATTGGAGAATATGGATATTAAAATGAAAAATGCAACTAACATTTTTTAAAAGAAGGGGTGAAGTTTTGGGAATGGATGGATATTTTCTTTAAGGTATGTGTTAATGATGTTAATGTGCATCAATTCCACATGACAAAACATTTCAAACATCTAAAATATACTTGGACGTTCATTAGAATTTTTGTTTCAAACTTAACCTTGAAAAGAGTTGTTAGTTAACGAGTAATGAACTATTGATCTTAGAAAAGTCAATAATTGAATTTCCTATCCTCCTCCATCAAAATCTTGCCCCTACCATTGCCTCATTCGCCTAGACAAAAATTGTTGAAAAAACACAATTATGAATATAACATATAAGCAACCAACAAAAAATGTCGGTGTTTTTGTGAGGACATGGTTAAGGTTGTTGTTTTGATCATATTGGATTTTATTTTTTGCTATTGTTTTTGGAAGATTTTGGATGTGTTGTTGATGGGTTTAATTTCAAGCTTGGTGGTGGGACATAATGAGATCATGCAAAGTTTGCCAACAAAGCAAAATAGAATAGCTTTGGGATGGAAGAGTGCAAAGGCAATTTAAGGAAAGAGAAGCATGTAGGAGATAGGGATGGGTGTATGAGTGAAGTTGATAGCTTGTAGATGTGAGGTGAAGTATTTTTATGGATGTTGTTTCACAATGTGGAAATTAAGTGAAACTTTTTGTTGTGTTGGAAAGTTGTTAGGAGAATGAACATTCAAGTTTTTGGGTGAGCTTGATTAAAGTGGGCCACCTTATTTAACATAAAGAGGAAGTAGGTCTTTTTGTTGTAAAAATTTAGTCAACATGAGATGGAAAACGCAAAAAGAAGTTGCAAGAGAGAAAGAGAGACAATTTGTGCATTTTTGGTATGGCATGAACAAAGGTCTAGGTGGTAACCAAAATAGTATAGGGACACAAACATTTAACAAACGAAAGGAAATTTTTGGGATGTTTTGATAAGAACAAACTTATCATAGGTTTAAAATAGTGTGATAATATTTGTTTATTTCTTGATGGAATAAAGGAGGCTACCTTTTTTAACATATGTGTTGTTGCCTAATGGAATTTTGTTGATCTTAATTTTTAAATTAGTGTCTTGCATTGTGACTTTTACCCACCTACCCATGAGAAAAAAATGGAAATTGATGTAGACCTAATCCAATTCTTCTAGTATGTATGCTTGCAATGTACAAGTGTGGATGGGTGACATCGAATTTAACATAGGGAAATAGGTGGGAGGTTTAATGTTTGTGTCATGGATCTTTGCAAGTTGAATTACTTGCAACATGTGAGTTGTGTGGTGCTTGGGACAAAGGTAGATGGAAAGTTGGAGTGTATGAAAACTTATCATATATGTGAGAGACAATTAGGTGAAAAAGTCAAATTGGTTCCATTTTTTGGTTAAATAATATTTTGAATTGGAACCTTTTTTTTATCCCCAAAGGTGTTTCCAATTGCATTATGCATATTCCCATTCAAATGCATAATTTCTCCCATTTATGATTCTCAATTGCTCTTAATTAGTTCATTATTGTGTTCCCTATGTGTTTTCATTATTTATCCCATATTCTTTGCTTAATGTTCATGTATTTCATTCCTCAAGTTCCCATTTGTTCTTTGTATTTGTCTACAATGGCATTATTATTTAATATTCTTTTCTTAAAGTTGTACCATTTTCACTTGTATAAGTGAGTCAAATGAAATTTTTTATAACATTATCTATCTATAATTATGAAGATTGAAGACATTTTTGGCTAATTCAAAAAGATTATCACAAAAAGAAAACTTGAACTTTGGATGGATTCATAATTAATTAATGTGAATCACAATATCAATGAATGTTGAGCTTCCTATATCCAAGTTATTAATGATCATTGTATAACAAAATTCCTATCAAATGAAATAATAATGTTATGCCCTACTTTGGGGTATGCATCTTTAATAATTTTTGCATCGGAATCACTTTATTTTATGTATTGTATTACAAATTGAGCATCTTCAACATGTGCCGATAAAAAACGAATTACTTTTGAAAATTTGATGCCAAAAATAAAAGAAATTTGAATATTCAAAAATATATTCTTTTTTTTTTTGAAGGAAAACACTCATTTTGGAATTTGAAAACTTTGTGAGCAAAAAAATAGGGTCTCCTATATTTGTTGTTAGATAAAAAATATAAATCAATTAATTATATAATGAGATCATGTTTGTTATCAAAACCTAGATACAATTAATATTGGGTATGCATTGATTTTAAGTATTAAATAACCATTAGGAAAATTATAACATACATGTACAGGGGACTTAGTTGTTAAATGTTAATAGGTCCATTTAATTTTTTGTTATTCAAAGTTTGCAAAAGTTTACAATGTCTCTTAGGTTTTGAATTTGATTTCAATTTTGAGAGAAAAGTGGGGAAAGTAATGTCATGAAAGGGTTGGGGAAGTTTTTGGGATGAATTAATGAATGTTGTTAAGGATTCCTCCTTGGCAACACGATGTTAAGTTGTGTGTATAAAAATAATCATGATTTTATTTATGTTAAATGGTTGTTTGCCTTGTATATATGTGCACGTGGATAGATTGTGCATCCTTTGTTACTTTTCATAGCTTCAATTAAAACTAGAAATCGAAACAAATGTATGATATAAAAATTCAATTCAAACATATTAAAATTTAAATTAAGTTTAGGGTGGTTTAAATATGTGAATATTAAAAATCAGACGATAATAAGGTGGGAAAATTAATTGCACCCTCACATAATACTCTTTAAACAATATCCTATCTGATGCAAAGTGTAAAATTTTAACATAGAATTTAAAAAATCACCTTAGGATTTTCCCTTGTAATTGTTTCCCTTTAATAAAATAATTTTGAAAATTTAAAATTTTGTACAAATGATATAATTAGTGTGAAAGCTACAAAGATACTATGGTATAGGCCATTAACCTTTAGAATGATTAATGAAACATTATAAAATGTATTCATGAACAAATTTTTGAGTTTGTTGCATTACAAATTTCATCACACAAACTATATTTGTATTGAAAAATTGAGGATAAAATCCTTTCACAATATTTTAAAAATATTTAAATAGCTAATGGATGTTAAATTCTTTTTTTCCATCTAGGCCTATTAGGAATTTAGATTACATTTCCATGACATTATTTCAAAGTCTATTTGATTATGCAATCCAATGGTTTTTAAAAGTTCATTAATTCATCTCATGAATGATACTTTATATTATTCGATGTTTTCACTTCATAATTTAACATGTTAAACACATATAAAGTTAGCATACTTGATTATCATTTGTGTTTAATGATTTTAATACAATGATATTTCAAAAAAAGATATATCAACACTTACTTTTTTTTCAATTAATACTTAATAATACTTGGTCTCCTCATTGCTCTACATTATTAGTAACAATCAATTTAACATAAGGTTGGAATATTGATATATTTTCATTTTAAAAAATAAATTTACAATACCAAAAAAAAACTCAATGGTCATATAGATTTTCCATGAAATCATTTACACCTCCAATCATATATATTCCAAAATTCAATTTATCAAATTTTTAATCTACAATGTTTAAGGTGGGTGTTATAAGGTGGATTTTCAACTTGCAATTTTAAGTTCCTAAAGTTAGTCAATACCCATGTGAAATAATAAGTGGAAATATATTATTTTAGAATTTGTGTCATAATAATGTGTTTACCCATCATGATGGTAAAATTATTATTTTTATTATGTCAATGAAATTATTGTTTAAAAAAAGATAGTGTCATGACAATTTCATATTATGTTTTTGATTATGTCATGATAATTTTTATGTTTATGTTTATTCATAATGTTTTACAATTTGTGAAATGATCTAATCATAGTTGTTACATGTGGAAATTTTTGTGTTTTTGTTCATTCATCATATTTTGACAATTTTTTTGAACTTATAGAATCAAAAGTTTCATGAAATTTTTTGTGTAAATTATGCATTGTTCAATATTCATGTTGCATTTCACAATTTGTGTTGTTCGATATCATGTGATCTAAATTGAATTCAAATATGTGTTGGGAGGACCAAAAAATTTCAATTTCTACATGTGATGATTCAAAAGTGATGATATGAAAAGACAAATATAAAAAGACTTTCATGTAGAATCATCTTTAGAAATTGTCATTGAAAATGGACAACTTAAAAAACCTGAAGTTGCTATCCTTAAACCAACTTTTAAGTATCATTATCATTAGAATTATGGATTAGTTCAAAATAGGCCCACGAGATAATAATCTTAAATTATAATGGAGTTCATATTTACATAGTTTTCACTTTGTCGCTAATTAGTAACATGTATACAAATGTCCATCACCCATGTGAAATTCTTTTTTTGTGTTACAATACCATGAGATTTCATTGACCACTATGTAAAAGCAACAATGTTACTAACAAATATATGTACTATCTTTGTGGAGTCACCAAGGCATTTATGACACCATTTTGCATAAAAACATACATTATGAACCATCTTCCAACTTGAGTTTAACCTTTTTTCTAAGGCAACTTCCTTCTCCTTTACTAGCATTTTATTATTTTTGAAGAGTCATCACCTTTTTTTTCAACAATTTCACCACCATGGTTTAGAATTTCCTAATATCTTATGAACTATTTGTTAATAAGGAAATATAATTGTGCCATCCATTTTTCACCGGTTAAAAGAAAAAAAACATGAACACACCTTCAACTAATTGAAGTTTATGACAAAAATGTATTAAATTATAAACATGTTCAAATCATATTATATATTAGTGCTTTAAAATGCATCTACCAATTGAAAGAGCCTTAATGCTCACACAAACATTTCATGTTTTGTTACGTGCTATGATTAGAACTCAACATTATTATTTGAACATTTCCATCTATTACATTATAATGGAACTTGTATATGTTAATTTAAGCTTTGCATTGCTATGCACTACCAATGACAATCAACTATTTTTATTTTTCTTGTGTTTTCATATGGTTTTCAATTATTCATCATTATTTATGTCAATGTCAATTTTAATTTAAATTAATATACAGCTCATGGACTTGAAAAAACACATGTTAATTATTTTTTTTCATATCCATGTTGGTGAATAGGGGAAAAGAGTGAGATAGTTATAAAATGGAGGTATTTATTAAGAAAGGTGGGAAAGAATTATTAAGAAAGTTCATAGGAAAAGGAAGCAATTATTAAAAAACGATTGAAATAGTTAGGCTTGACGATGAGGTAGCTCTTTTGAAATTGTCATTGGAATGGTCCATGGACAACCATATGAAGGATTCCAAAAAATACCCCATATACTAGTTTTTATTACTTGTCATTTGAACATCTCCATCTACTATACTATAACGATTGTATATATTAATTTGGATGAATTACAACCATTAAATAATGTGAAATTAAGTTTGGACATATGCACATGCACATCCAAAGGGAGGAAGGGGGAACAAAAAGAGGAAGTATACCCCTTTTTTTAATTACAACAAGGTTTTTTTATTGTTGGGAAGCTTTTAAGTTATAGGAGGAACCTCTAGTTCTAGGTCTTAAAATTTTCAAGGGATTAATTTTATTTTAGTTGAGACTTTTGTTTTACAAAAATTAGATATAGGTTTGGTTTTATTTTTTAAAATTTAGGGGGTGGTTTTGGTTTTGGTCCCTTTTAATTTTCAAATTAAATTGGTTCTAGTTTTTGATCCCATAACCTCTAGTTTTGGGTAACCTTTGGTTCTAATTTCAATATGCAAAACACAAAAATCTTCAATGTGAAAAATTTGAGCTTTTATTCCAAGAAAAAAAAGAGGTTACTACAAAGGTTTGAAAATGTCAAACTATTTCTACATTCTCAACTACACTAGATGTTCCAAGATCCAAAGAAATTAAATAAACAATAATGCAAAAACCTAAACTTTTATTCTTGGATAGACTCCCAACTTTTATTGTGGAAAATGTCTCCAATTTTTATTTATCAGTTGTTTTGGTTGGTAGCCAAATTTGGCAAGGTCCTTTTTTGGGCATTGTTATATCACCTACCTCACCAAGTGAAGAAAAACCTTGTTTCAGATTTGGGAAAGAATAGTTAACAAGACAATTTGCGATAATATATAAAAAAAAACCTTTTAATTTCAAAGATTGTGATAGTTCAATTGTTGAATGATTTCGAATTATTTTATTTGATTTTTATGTGCAAGGTTTGAATCTAGGTGAAAACACATTATGGTGACCCCCTTTTAGCCTTTTTGGATATAGTATTATGGTGTATACCTTTCATGATGCGATGCATTTAATTTTGGGTTTAAGTTTTGGTGTTTAAGATTGAAAATCCAAAAAAATCATTGACACCATTAGTTTAATATCATGGCAAGCCCAATAAGGTCTAAAATAAAAAATTGAGGGAACCAAATCAACACAAGATGATTTCACATCAATTTTGTTAAACAAAGGGGGAAATACAAATGTTGAAAGTGTGATGGGCCCCATCATAAGAAGGATTGCCTTAATCCCCTTTAGACCACTACCTTCAACCTTAATCTTAGTTAACCATTTTTTCATTTTAATACTCATAAACATGATACAAATCATTGTTTCACATTACACCCAAAACTATGACATAAATTACAATTACAAATTGTTAATGTTAATGAAGGACATGATTATGAGAAAGACCATAAAAGGAAAGGTGCCATCCACAAGGGTTTAACACCCAAGTCAACACTAAGTCAACCCAATAGCCTTGAAGTGAGATTCACAAATTTTGAATCTTTCATTATGAATATGACATTTCAAGTGAAATTGGGTACACTAGTTTCATAACGAATCAAAGGCAAATCATTACCATTTGATCATAATGATGATTGGGTTATTTTGGTAAAGCAAAATTTGTAGGTTTTGTGGCAAACCATGATGTTATGCTAAATCTTTGAGGAAATTAGGACCCACATGTACATGGTAGTGGAAACCATGATAGGGTTTCAAGTCATGTCAAAATGTTTTTGACGATTGCACCAATGATAAGAATGAAGCTCAAGTGTAAGAACCACATGGTGTTATGAACAATTATGAAGCTCAGGTGTAAGAACCACATGGTGTTATGAAGAATTATGATGCTCAGGTGTAAGAACCACATGGTGTTATGAAGAACTATGAAGCTCAGGTGTAAGAACCACATGGTGTTGATGAACAATTAGATCTTCAATGTGGTGAGGCTCAACATTAGGTTCAGTTAGCATAATCATTTGTGCTAGCAGATATAGTTGCTAACCGTATAAGGGCATTGATTGTTGACGGTGTGTTGATAACGTTGAAGAGAATGTTTAGTTGCACTTTTGGAACAAGAACACCAAACAATTGATTGGGGGTTCCAATAGTGATGTACGAAGCAAGCACCATGCTTTTCACCAAAACATTTGAAATAACAAATGTTGTTCACCAATCCACATTATAATGTTCTGGTTGGTGGCCGCATTATGTGAAGGTGAGGGAACACCAGAGATGGGGATGCATTGAATAAGGATTTAGTATTGACCATAGTTCCTCATATTGCTGACATGCTCTTCTTCCTCTCTTGTTTTCCAACTTGGAGAGCTCTTGCTGAACAAGAACATTATCTCCAACTCTGACACAAGAGCTTCTCTCGTCATCGCAGATCTTGGGATTCATTCAAGTCCTTTTAGATTACACATCTCACATTCTGGTGACAACAATTTTTTCTGTCATCACAAGTCCTTGTGCGTTAGCTAGATGAAGGCAACTAACTTGTCTGGACATTTTGCATAATTTGGCTCATGAGATGTTCAGTGCTTCAAGTCCGGATTGAAGTTTGAACAGGTTCACAGTCCCAGGCTCCTAAATGCCAGTGGGATTTCTAATCCTTTGAAGAATATTTCTTTTCACAATCTGACAATGAAGTGTAGTGGAGATAGAGGCATCCTCTTGAGACAGACTTCTTGCTTGCTGTCACAATCTGACAATCAACACATTGTTTTCCACAGAGCAGACTGAAAAGGAGTTCTGACGGGTTGGGCTACCTGAAGGACATGAAGACCTGCACAAACCTCTGGTCCTTGCTGGTGGACCCAAATCCCCCAAATGAAAAGATAAAGAGCTGCAAGACAACAATCTCAGGTACACACAAAGACCCTCTCTTAGCAGCAACAAGTTGTTGAATGTCAAGTTTTGCAGCAAGAGTTGAGCATCTCTGTCAATGAGCTTAGGTCTTCCAGACAGAGATTGAGCCTGCAAGCCCAAATTGCTGCATGAGGGCTCGAGCTCCTCCAGTTACATGCCCACACCATGTGTCGCTGATCAACATGAGCAAGACAACGATACTCTTGACACAGTGTTTTGTTGATTGCTGTTGGAAATCCATCTTGTGAGAGTGTTTCTAACTGACTAAGTTCCTCAAACTTTTTGTCATTTTCATCATGCCTAGCATCTCTACAGCAACCACAAGTATGAGCTGATTTTGGCAGATTCTCTATATCTTTTGCTGAGAAAAAAGGCTCTTGTTCAGGACACCATTGGTCATCTGCTCTGGATGAACAGCATGGTTGATTTCTCTAGTACCGACAAGTTTGTCCATAAGAGCTACAAGTTCACACTCCATGTTCCTGCAAATCCCTATAGCTGACCTCCAATCAAGTGCAGGAGATGAGCATTGAGGGCTATTTATTCATGACAGAAATGAATGGGGATCTCACTGCGACAACATGCTGCTGCCATCATCAAGTTGTCATCACCAAGTATGACCTTGAAAGGGGGAAGTATCAGCAGTGCTTGTGTCTGTGAATGTGAGCAGCCATTGCAAC
>Ga0116229_10010907_pt1 | contig 13537 bp, 9 predicted proteins | sample S1TSphgellanicum_3_FD_87313 | JGI IMG/M metagenome (GOLD analysis project Ga0116229, IMG submission 87313) | Host-associated microbial communities from peat moss isolated from Minnesota, USA - S1T2_Fc - Sphagnum magellanicum MG | ecosystem: Host-associated > Plants > Peat moss > Unclassified...
GAAAAGAAAAAGAAGAAAAAAGAAAATCAAACATCTTCAGGAGGTTCTTCGAAATCTCTGAAAGAATTGTGAATACCCATTAAATATGGAACAGGTGCTTGAATAGATGATATTAAACATGAAGGTAAAATGGGAATATAAACATGTTGCCATGTAAATGGAAAGATTAAACACATGAATGTCTCAGTTGCTTTTTTTTTTTGTTGTTTACTAACTCTTTTTTTCCCTAGATTTTTTTTTTTTTTTTTTTTGCTGAATCTTTTTTCTAGAATGGCAAAACTTTATTGTTTTTGGGTTTTTGTTTTTAGGAAAATTAAAATCATATGATATCTTAAGTTCTGACATATAGCCAAAAATGATAGAAGGATGTTAAAAAAATTTAACTTTCAAAGATTAGAACCAAATCTGGCTAAGTGGTCTTATGGATGAGCCCCACGTCACCTACATCACAAAATTGAAAGACAAAAGATTGTTGTGCATTATTGAGGTGTTCAGTGATGGGCATGCTTACCCGATTGGGATATAGGCTTACTGGGCCACAGTGAACCAGCACCCACCAGTACACCATCAAGGATGGATGATATGTGATCAGGAAACAGTTTTCTGTCGGGTTCCAGTTCCCTAGCCAACCATGGTGGTTAGCTCAGTTGGTTTATTTACTACCTACCAACTAGGTAGGTAGTAAAAACAACCCCTACATACTATGTATAAACTATCTACATACCTAGTAGTCCCCTATTTTGTTACCTACCTGTCTATATGTTAAACCTACTTCTTATAGAATGGGTTACCAAGATGAAACCGGGTAGTAACTCAGTTGAGGATCATCCACAACTGAGTCATAACAGGCATCCAGTGGATGGTGCACTGGTGGGTGCTGGTTCACAGAAGTGTGGCTTCTTATTGATCCAACACACTTCTGTAATGCTCTAGGGCATGCTCACCATAGTCAATATTGTTGGGATATGCACTTTTTAATCCAAGAAACTGCTTTAATGCTCTAGGAATATAATAAAGGTGCTATGAAACAGGCCCTACCAACCCATTCCACGTAATGAATGTGGCAATTTGCAAATAGTAGCATTCCATAAAGTTGCAGTGAGTTTGTTCAAAGGACTTAAACAGGCGCTTCCACCTTCAATACACATCAACTGGTGTGGCCTGTGCCGTTGGCCCAAGTGTTACCACTTTTTCAACTGATTTTTCCTTCCAAAACCTGGTTTTTGGGAATTTATTTGGGCTTTCAGCAGCAGAAATCACTTAAAAATCAATATCTCCGGCATTCTGGATCCAAATCTTACCAAATAAATTCCATCGAATCGAATCCTGCTCATCAAGATCTTTCCAACAACACCAAAGGCACATTTCAATTCCTCCGAAATTTTCAGCTACCATTTAATTTAATTTTCAGTCAAGAAATCATTCAATATTCAAGAACTTCTGCACAGGAAGTCCAAACGCCATGAAACCAGGCCGATGCACCCCTCCTCCTGGAGAGCTTTCCAAAGAGACCAAGAACGCTATGTGAAGCATCCCGGTTGGGTAGATTTCATCTGTACAAACAAAACAAAACAAACTACCCTTCCTTCATAGATAGTTATTGAAGGATATCCTATGTATAAAAACATATTCTCAGCAGTCTTGCTGTATTTTGCTTCTTTTATCGTGCAATAGCATTTCATTTCCAAAAGGCCCAAACATAGAAAACCACTGTCACCTATCCACCACCTAAGAAAAGACCAAAGAAAAGAGGAGAGTGTTGTGTTGTTCTTTGATTTTTCAAAGACCCACCTCTTTTTTTGGGGGGTATTTTGAAAAAATCAAAATCAAAGAACCATCGATTCCAGGTATTTCAAAAAAATCAGAATCAAACCACCGACCAGTTCTGGGTATTTCAAAACTCTCAAAGAACCATTGGTTTTCATGAAAGAACCACCAATTCTTTATCGAGGTTTTCCAGGTTCTTTGATTTTAAAATTGTTTTGTGGGGTTAGTTCCAGGGGCAGGTATCACAAAAATATTATTTGCTGAGTCAGTGCCAGGGGCAGGGGGGGGTTTCATGAAATGAGAATTGCCACTTATATACCTATATATACATATACATACACCTAGACAACCGGTCTGATAACCAGCAAAGAATTGATGCTGCCTGAAAGAACTGCCTCACATTCGAAAAAACATCTAAAAGCATCGAAATAAGACCCCAAATCGATTAAAGTAAAAAAAAACAAGGGTGAGGTAATTCTCAAGTGGCCATAGTACTTCAAAAGTTCTCTTTTGATGTTGAGATAAATCTATCTCTCAGACTACAACAACAACAACAAGAGCAGCCCCTCAACAAAAATAAAAAATTGAACAAATATAATTGTACAGACAGCAATTGCTTCAAAAATTATACTAAATGGCAAGTACACTAGGAAATTCTATAAAGCACACCTACAAAACCTTCAAGATTTTTCTTAGTGTATTTGGAGATACTCTTATAGAGCATCTTGTATAGTTTTTTTTCCCATCATCATACCCAGCGGATACCTGCTGGGCATCACAGGAAAAAAAAATTCAAAAAGAAAAAGAAAATTGTGTCAAATTTTAAGCCCTTGGAGTGGGGGAGTTCCGGAAGTAAGCACCCACCCAAGAGTAAAAACAAATGTGGAAGTGCAAACTACAAACAATTTTTTGACATGTGCAAAGTACCGTGCTTTGTTGTGGAATTTGTTCTCCTTGTTTGCTGGAAGAGGAATAAGGAGCAAAAAGTTGGGAATTTGTTGGGAATTTTGTGATTTTGGGGCTTTTGGCTCTAGTCTGTGACGTGCACTGTGTTTTGTCGCTTGTCTTGGTATAATTTCTTTCAACTCCGTTTTGTCCTTGTTTTGCGAGTTGAGACGACGACCGATGTGTGTTTCCGTGTGTTTGTTTTTGGAAGATTTTGGTGTAGGTGACGATCCGTGATTGTGGGTTTGTTTTTGGGTTTTGTGATTCGAACTGGGAAGAGGAGGAAGAGAGGTGGCGCGAGGAAGAAGAAGAAAGGTTGGAGGGTACTTGGAGAGGAAGTAAGGGAGACTACTTGAGAGATGGATTTGTTTTCTGGGATACGAGATATGGAGCGCTATGAGATGGTGCGCGACATAGGATCGGGGAATTTTGCAGTGGCCAAGTTGATGCGTGATAAGAAGACGCGGGAGCTTGTTGCTGTCAAGTACATCGAGCGTGGAGAGAAGGTGAGAGATTTAATCATACACGTATATTGTCGAGGGATCCACGTTTTCGTCTCCTTTCCTTTTTCTTTTCTCTTTGGTGGCTTGAGCTGCTTCTTTCGTGTTTCGGAACCTTTGTGCTTGTGGGTGTTAAGGATGAAAGCTGGTGAGAATTTTGACTCGTGCCGAACTTTTGTTTTCTTGTTTGCTCTCGCATGCTTTCAAAATGTGTTAGGAACATGCTTGCACTCACTCGTTGGGTTTTGGTGGGTTTATGACTTTCGTCTTTGGCTCTTTTTTTTGCTTTTTTCTTTTGCACCAGATTGATGAAAATGTGCAAAGAGAGATCATCAATCACAGGTCGCTGCGGCATCCAAACATAGTTCGTTTCAAAGAGGTACTTTGTACCCATCTCAGAAGGATTTTTTTGCGCATTTTGGTGAAATCAAAGAAGAAACTTTTAGAGCGGAAGCTTCAATTGGGATACCCCCACTTTGGTTTGTTGTAGATTTGGACATCATAAGAACCGTGAATCGTCTTTCACATCTTTGCAACCTAAGAAGGATTTCCTTGACTCTCTCTCTCTCTCTCTCTCTCTCTCTCGTGCAGGTTTTGCTCACCCCCACTCACCTGGCTATCGTTATGGAGTACGCAGCTGGAGGTGAGATTTTTGAAAGGATTTGCAATGCTGGCCGCTTCAGTGAGGATGAGGTCAGTATCTTTATACATCAAGTCCTCTCTGAAGAAGAAAGATGGTCTTGTGTGGAGAATGTAGGTTGGAGATTCTTGTTTGCTCTCACTTGCTGAATGTCTAATCCTCTTGTCTTGCAGGCCAGATACTTCTTCCAGCAGCTGATATCTGGAGTCAGCTACTGTCACTCAATGGTATTTTTCAAACTTCCACCATGCATCCTGGCAACCTTTTTCTTCTTGCAAATATTGTTGCAATGATGACCTTTAGTCATATGCCATATCTCCTTGCACGAGGGATCATTCTGCAAGATGCTGGATCTTTTCAGGATCACTGGCTGCCAGTTTGTGGAGAATGGTCACATCACAAGTATGTATGCCTAGGAGGCGTTTCTTCTCCTCACTTGCTACTGTTTTGTTTGATTATGTGACAGCAAATTTGTCATCGTGACTTGAAGCTGGAAAACACACTCCTCGATGGAAGCCCTGCACCTCGTCTCAAAATTTGCGACTTCGGCTACTCGAAGGTTTTTTACAGTGTGGCAGTGCTTCTTCTTTATTGGAAGACCTGTATTCTATGCCCCTCTTGAGTGCTAGCCAACATCATGAAGTGAGTCTTCCTGTTGCTGTCTTCTGGAAAATGTGACAGAAACTCTGGACACAGATTTCTACATAATTGTTTGCCCTGAATTTTGAGCAGATTATTATGTACTAATCTGCACCCACTGTTGTCAGGTTTGATGACATCAGTGTGAAGTAATGGCAGCTAGTCACTGCCATTCATGATGGACATGATGGTCTGATACTTTTGTGGATGACACTGGCAAGGTTATGACTGCACTCAGTGCTCTTTCCATGTTTGTTTTGGATTGGCAAGAACTGGCACTAAATTATCTTTGAAGTCTTTTTGTGAAACTTCTTTGCAATCTCATTGATGAATTTGTTGAAGACCTCTGGTGTGCAGTTTCTTTGTTGAGTTTCAGTTCTATAGGTTAGAGCCAGCCCTTGCTGTTTGTGTTATAGGTAGGGATTTGTAATTGCTGTTTGGATACTGTTTTTGTTGAGCTTCTGATTCAATTTTTGGTCGCAGTCATCTCTGTTACATTCTCAACCAAAATCCACAGTGGGTACTCCTGCGTATATTGCTCCAGAAGTCTTGTCCAAGAAGGAGTACGACGGCAAGGTAAGCCAAGAAACTGTTCTATTATCAGCAACATTTTCTTAAACTGAATCAATCTGTGTCTTTCCTCTATGCCATCTTTGTTTTTTGCCTTCTTTGCTTATTAGTTGTGTAATATGAAGAAAAATGAGAGCATATTTGTACATCTTGTGGAGAGCTCTACATTAATTAGCTACTGGAACTGATGAATTAAATTAAATCTGTTGAATTGGGTTTTACAAGATAATTCACACTTTTTCTGGGTCAGCAATGTGCTCATGTGTTGGATTCTGCGCAATAATGGAATGGGGATATGTTCTGCAGATTGCCGATGTGTGGTCATGTGGTGTGACTCTTTATGTCATGTTGGTTGGAGCATATCCATTTGAGGATCCTGCTGACCCCAGAAATTTTTGGAAGACCATTGGGGTGAGTCTCACATTCAGAGCTATATGAACAAGTCTTTTTGGCATTTTGGTAGAGGATTGGATGAACCTAAGTATGGAGGGTCCTAAGATAGTTTCCTTTTGCTTATGATGGTGGTTTGTTCATGCAGCGAATTTTGAGAGTGCAATACTCCATTCCCAACTATGTACATGTTTCTGCTGAATGTCTTCACCTTCTTTCTCAGATATTTGTCCCCAATCCTTCCAAGGTAAACTCAGTCCTTCAAAGGTGTTTACTGGTCATGGTGTTGTGATCATTGTATGAGTGGCATGGCCATCAAGTGGGGTCAAAGATCATAGTTCAACATAATTGTTATATACAAAACTGCAAAATGTCATGTTTTGTTGAAGCAGCACCATCTCACAGGGCGAACTGTCCAAATGAGGATGCATATCCAAAGTGTTAAGACAAGCCGTATCATAGGAAAAGCGCTGAGAGATCTCAATGGAATCCTAACAAAGCAACTTTTTGGGTCTGAGACAGCGCATCAACATGCAGGAGATTCAAAACCATAAATGGTTTCTGCGCAACTTACCAGCAGACCTAGGGGATTGTGACAATTGGAGTTATGATTTTGAGGACCCAAACCATCCTCCACAAACCACAGAAGAGCTTATGCGGATAATCAGAGAAGCAAGGGTGCCAGGTGCTGGTATGTTAGGCCACCACTACTTTGAGGACCCAGCACTTGATACTGATGATATGGATTTGGAAGGCGATGGAGATATTGATGCTGACAGCAGTGGGGAATTTGTGTGTGCTATATAAATCCTCATCAAAAGTGATGATAATATTGGTTTTTCTTCAAGGAAAACAACCCTCAAAGCGTGTTGGTTCTCCATTTTTCCCCTGCAGCATGGAAGGAACTGCAACTTGGGACATCTTCCATTTATTGTGGCAAGGAAAATTAAGATATTGGGAGAAGCTGAAGAGTGCGTGATTGTGTCCATTGGTTGTGACAGCTCAGATAGGCATTGTACAAAAGTTCAATCTAAGGATGTGTTCGGCATATTCTGGCTGGTTTTTCTTTTCTTTTGTAAATTATGTAACTGATTGTTGAAGAACTGGATTTTCCAACTACTGGTTTGTAATGCCTGGTGCCTTCACCATATACTTTAGCTGGATTCTGCAGGCCATTAGTACCAGTGCATTAGTCTTCTACATTTAGCATCCAAGTAGCTGTGTATATGCAAGTGATGAACTCTTTTAGCCACCCCTCAGCATCATAGGATGGCAAATGTTAATGTATGATAGGAAGTAGCAGATGTAAAGAGCTGATCTAACATTTTTCCCTCTGGAAATTTGTATGAAATATAAATGCAAAATATTTCCTCTTGTATTCTTGTATCCAGACTGCTTTTCAATATGAAGCTGAAGAAATCTCATACAAACTGGCTCTTGGTGCAATGTTAGATCTGTCTAGGAATAAATGTAGACACTTCAAGGTTCTGCCAGGTCCACCATCAGACAAATGTCATTGTGACCCCTCAGATTCCAAGGCAGGAACATAAAAGTTCACTGGACTTAGCAAAAAGCAGTACGACTGCTTACCCCTAAACATGCACTGAAAATCTCCATCCTGTGCACATACCACTTGATAGATCATGTACTGTACTCTGGTCTTCTTGTTGAAACAGGATCACACAAGGCATAACCTCAAATGAAACAAAAGGGCCAGAAACTGCTGAACATGACAGCAGTAGAACTAGAACAACACACTTTCACTTGGCTGTCTCAATAATTGGGGCATCTGTACAGATTATTAAGACATCGCCAAACTGATTCAAGGAGCTGGACAAAGTGAGATTTGTAAAGGATGTTGCATGCTTGCATGAAGGCACTGCACACTGATGATCTCTTGCATTCAAGTGCCTAAACATGCCACCATGCAGGTGATCTCCAGCCACATCAAAGTGTGGACACTTCAATTCTGTGGATGGCAATCCACACTCTCATGCTTGCATAAAGGCACTGCACCTCAATGCTCTCTTTCCTCCCTCTTCTAGTGCCATTGATGTTCCTGGTGAGAAAGAAGTTGGATAAGTTTTGCTGCAGTTTGCAAAACCATCAGTCACAAACAATTCAGCCTCATACATGTGCTAATGTTTCACATGGTGGCCACTCAGTCAGCTGCAGCATCACAAAATGTCAGCAGAGTTAGCAGAATACAAACCATGTAGCCAACAAGAGGGCCACATTGTGTAAATGGACTTCACAAGATTATGATTATTGCACATGATGAATGGGACTCCTGCAGTCAAGGAGCAATATTTTCTGCTTGCAGAGTTGAGCAAACAGCATCCTGTACTAAAGTAGGTTGTCCATTCAACAGCAGCTGCTGAGGCAGATCAACACGTATTGCCTTGTATTGATATGTCTGCACAACAAACAGCCCAGAGAGGCTTTCAAGAGAACATAATCAGATAAAATTACTGGAAACTCGCCAATCAACTGTAAGATCCCTGTCTGACTGATAATCCCGATAAGTGCTGAGAACCCCAAAGTCATATGTGAGGGCTGGATACTATATGGAGGACAGAGATTTAGTGTAACTGCAGCATTTCAACATGTGCAATCTTGAGAGGAGAAAACGAGAAACTCTGCATAAGGAACAAGATCTTCACCTTGTTCTGCCATGAAACACATACATTGTGGAAGAAAGGTTCCAGCAATGTCACAGTTTTCCCTCCCTGATCTGCACAGACACCAAGACTTTTTAAGACTCCATTAAGCGTCACAGTATCCATTGTCAGTTCACATAGTTGCAAAGTGGCATGTTCATCAAACTTTCCAAATAACCAAGCTGGAAATAGAGTAGACATTTACCGCACCATCACGAAGGGCATATACAGAGAGTGCAAAGCAGTTTGCTTCTCGGTCAGCCACAAGATAGAATCTGCACAACATAGCTTCAGACCATTAGTTGCTGTAGAAACGCCAAAATGAAGAGACCCAAACACAGTAATGTGTCGCTAAATCTCCTTCTGAATACTTGCTTCCATACATAACTTTGCTTAACACACCTACCTATGCCACTCAGTTAAGAAACTTCAATAATTCATCCCTTCAGTCCCTCCTGCTGAAGCCAACAACGGAATGCCTAGAGATTGAAGCACGTAACTGACAAGAAGTTGACTCCTATATTGGCTATACCAAACACATTATCATTTGATGTCAGCTCCAAACACTCTTTTGAGCATCCCTTACCTGCTAAAGATGTTCTCACAAACTTCTATGCATATCCAGGAGCATGGTTTGCAAGAGTGCACATGAAGATGGAGGTTTCTTATGAGGTGTGGCATTTTCTCTGGACATAAGTTTGAAGTAATCTTTTCCAGCATCTCTAAGTATGAGGAATCTACTTACAATAGTAGCTTCATAAGTAGTGAGAATTTCTCCACACTTGTGATTCAAGTCAACCTGAACACAAAAGCTAATGAAAACTAATGAGTGAGTTGAATAACAGCAACATTCATATGTATGTTCAGGGATCTTCAATAGCAACATGTATCGTATTGACCACCAACTATAACATCCCCCATCAGCTCCCACTAGTGGGTGGAGTTCAATGTCAAGCATTAACCAACAAAGTGATTTTCTGTCACAAGACCGGGAGTCATGGGCAAAACTCAGGCACATTGTTGACTATCTGTTCTTCTTATAATTATTATCATGCATAGGGCAGAACATAGGAGCGAGGACCATACAGGGGCACTGAGTTTTCATGAGGGATAGCCTGTAGCACTTTCCCTGGAAGTGCCACACCCTTGTTGAACCCTTCCTGCAATGCTCCAACTCTTACTTGCTTGTGAGCACCAACAGCTGTTCCCTTACCACCCAACAAGACATTAGGAGGCTCTCATCCATTTTCAGATCCCCCTCTTTGATACTTCTATTGCTCAATATCATCTTTCCCCTCGGAGCTTCTGAAGAACACAATAATTTAACTACTGATTGCCTTTCTTTACAAGTGCTAAAAACGGGTCCTAAGCAAGTGGCAAGACATCAAGAGCCCAACCCTGAAAATGTCACCAGACTTGTAGCACAGATTCTGATATACCCAGTGCTGTTATTTGAATATCTAAACAACCTCAAGTTAGATTTGTCACTGTTGTGAGCATGTAAAATCCATCTTACAATACCCAGATGGAGCTTACAAATATCTGGAGGAAGGCAAGATAAAATTGTTGCTAGTCTCTTTGGTTTAATTCGTCCCTGCACACAGATGGACACAAACATCAGATGCAGAACTCGGAGACAGATGCTCACTCTGAATCACAATTTCCTTTACCATTGGTTACCAAAAGCCCACTCATATATAGGTGAGTAGGTCGGTGGGGGACAGCGGGTGGTAGTAGGTGGGTGGGTGGAAAAAGTTTCGAAAGCAAAAAAACAGAAACTGGGTTGGGGGCGGGGATAAAATAAAGTTCCAAAAAAAAAACTGAGATCAGGGCTGAGAAAGGGCAAAGAAAAAAAGTCAACCTGGGATGGCACAAGGATAGAAAAGCGAATCCTATCAGTGCACCATCCATTCACGTTGGTGCACTGGTGGGTGCTGGTTCACTCTAGCCTTGGGGATGGACATGAAGTGAGCCAACCAACCTTGTTGACTGTGAGATCCTCAAGTCTGCTGAGCAAGTTTACTAGTTTACTGACTTCATGTTGTGCATGCAGCCCTGGATCACGGATACTAGCAGCCTCAAACCTTTGTAAAGCCCTTTCATAGTCCTCCAAGTACTGATGAACCTGCTCCAAAACAAGTCCTCTATCCCCTTGGTGAGGGATTCAAAATGTTGATGGTATATATTTGTCATGATGTTGGATAACACTGCAGCTATGTCTCTGAGAGCTAGCTGAGTCTTCCCATTGCTTCCAAAAATGCAACAGATACTCAGGACACAGATCTCTTTAATAATTGTTTGGCAAAAATTTGGAGCAGATTATCATACACTTATCTACACCTGCCATTGGGAACTGATGAAGTCAGTGAGGAGTAAGGAAGGCTAATTACTGCCATTCATGATGAAGGTGATGGTATGGCATGCAATACTTTTATGAGTGAAAAACTCACAAGGTTGTGACTGCACCAATTCTTGGCATGCTTGTGTTCGTTTTTTTTTTGTTTTAGTAACTGGCACAGCTGTTACTTTTACCGTGTTTTTGTGAAGTTTTCTATAATAGATATGCAAATGCACGATGCAATGGCCACAAAATTGACATGCACTTCAATTGAAGCGTATAATTGATGGAAAGTTCTTACTGTTGCACTGTTAAAATGAAGATCAGGATTAGCACTTGCCATCTCATCTTTTACCTGCATGACAATCACATCCATAACATAACATAATCAGCACATGAGTCAGACACAAGGCCACCTTTAACTGGTGAAAGAGAAGGTCTGATGGATTCAGCTAGAATTTGATGCACTGGAAATTCCCTGAAAGCCTGAAACCAAGCCATACAAAGACTACATTTTCTTCTAGGCTGGATATAATAAAGCCCACCTTGACACAGTGGAAGGCACTAGTTGCTCTAAACCTACTTGGTCACCTCAAGATCAAAATGCTCCACATTGATGTACTCAAATGGCCAATTGTAAACACTTCCAATTTAGGTCATACAGTGCATTAAGAAGTTTCATCGTGGATGGACAGCCCCACTGGATACTGGACAGACTCTACCACACCAGAACTGTTTTGCAACCACCAACCCCAAAAATATTCCATCTCTTAAAATGCCACAAAGACATGCATAAGCACTAATATCTACCAGGGGAAACAGGAGCTCTAGAAAGCTTCCAGTAGATCCAATCTAGTTCAATCATTTCCTGTTGAGTTCGGGTATGCAACACCACTGCTCCAAGTGAGGAACACATAACCCAAACAAATTCACAAAACACTAGGATATCCTTGCTCTTGGTATATTGCAGCCCATTAGACCCAAATAAACTGATAAAAGAATGTTTGTCCTCAAAGAATATGACAAACAAAGGGCTCACCACATTTTGGTAAGCTCTGAGGGACTGATGCAGCTTACTTCGATCCCAAGCACCCATGACAAAGAAGCTTGTGAAGTACGCATTTCCTAGTGTGTCTGCAGCCCAAACCATCCATATGAGCTACGAAATTCTGAATCAGTTGGATCAATTGAGCTCAGAATTGAGCTCACAATAGAGCACCTAATCCCAAGATATAAGTGGGCAAAAACAAACATGAGTCTTTTCACATTGCAGGTTCTTTCTCTGGGCAGGCACTGGCACTGGTGTGAACATCTACGCTAACATTTGTCATGGCACTACCTTTATGCTAATCTAGGCCAGACTCCAGACTCGAACAAGGTGACTTCATATAAGAATGTTACACCAAGACCAGCCATACTTGATGTCAAGAGTGACTGCTTGCTTAGCATGCCTGATGCTTTCTTCTACTGTCTCTGCCTCATCTGGACTTCCTGCATCCACAGTAATAATGTGTGCTTCTTAGCAACAGTAGACTGTTTTTTTCTGTACATGCCTCACACAGTATCTGCTGCTTCCACTTCTACCTTCAAGAGTAAAGGGATTGAAGGGACAAGTGGATGTGACCACAAGTAGCAACATTCCCCAATAGAAGTGTAATAATATAGGGCCTGGAGAACAGAGGCATTGATCTGTCACTGCCATAGCTGAGACAAAAAAGGCAGCACAATCCTCACTTACAGTTCATAACAACTGGAACTAACCATCAGCATCCCTATAGACACAGTGTGTAACTCTTGCACCAAAATCAGAGAAATGTCTCATGGAAGAAAGATTACCTTTGGTAATTCATCTCTCAAGCATAGATAGCTGTTGAAGGGCTTTCTTGTTCAGCCCCTTTGCCCCCACCTCACACCCCCAGGCATCTGCTCTTTGTCAACTCCTAATCAAGAGAGCAAATCCAGATTGCAAAACTTGACCACAAAATGCAAAAAGGGAGTTTCAATGCCATAGTATATCCATAATTTACCACTGGAGGTTAGGGATGAAGACCTTGCTAAGAGCATATTTGAAGCAGTTTTTGCCTGTGTGAGGTCTCCTTTCTTCCAAAAGCAGTTGCCCAGGCAGCACCATGCATCCACTCTAGATGGGTCAAGCTGCACCTGCTCAATTCAATTATGCTATCAGAATCTATAGCAAAAGTCTTTCCACCCAAGCGTGAGTAAAACTACGTAGTTCTTCTCTACAAAAAAGGTCTGATGGAAAAAGGCCAAATGTGAGTACAGATTTCGCCAGATGATCTTCAGCTTCTTTGCAGTAGTCAGGACCAGCATCAAGCACTTTCCCTCGCAAATACTCCCACTGCGTTCGTTGCTCCGGTTGCTTCCTGCATTCTGAAAAACCACAGCAATCCTAAATAATGTCAGCTCTCTTCTTCTTGCTACAACAAACCATATGCTCGCATTTTACAAATAGAACTCACCAACACAAAAATCCGTCCCAAAATACACACACACACACACACACACACAAAAGACGGGGAATTTTTTAAAAAACTACCACCGCAAATTGCTCCATCTTTAAAGAAAGAAAATGCGAGAGCCCACCTGCTGCGATTTCAGCGAGAACCACCAACGCCTCCCGCACCAAATTATCCAGCCGTGCTTTCTTTAAAGTCGGGTCCAGCGGAAGAATGTATCTCGTACCAAATACAATTCCTCGATTGCGGGTAGGAGGAATTCACAAGGATCTTGACTGTCCAAAAATACGTCTCCTCCCTCCATCTCCATCTCCTTGTCCTCTTATTCTTCTTCTTCTTCTTCTTTTTCTTGAGCTGTGTTCACAGCAAGCAAAGTCCAGCGATGGCAAATCCCCAAGAAAAAAGACGAATGCAGAACAGTTCACAAAACAAAGAGCATTGTGGTCTGAAAGAAGTCATCACTCACTCTGCAATCTCAAAAAGCCACTAATTTGTATGTAATTTTGTATCTACTGACTGACTTTGCCACTAATGTGTGTGTACTTACTTTGTAATCTACTTTTACTGACTCTTATGTATGTACAGTCAGCAAGACCATTTGGATCCTGGAA
>Ga0116229_10010910_pt1 | contig 13537 bp, 9 predicted proteins | sample S1TSphgellanicum_3_FD_87313 | JGI IMG/M metagenome (GOLD analysis project Ga0116229, IMG submission 87313) | Host-associated microbial communities from peat moss isolated from Minnesota, USA - S1T2_Fc - Sphagnum magellanicum MG | ecosystem: Host-associated > Plants > Peat moss > Unclassified...
CCTCGTCGCTGCCCGGGCCTGCCAATGCGATCGAGCGCGGATCGGCAGCGCCCTGGACGGGGAATACGTGGATCTTCGACGGCGTCGTAACGTCGACGACGCAGCCCGATCCCGACTCGATCGCCGGCGCCCGCACGTCGACGGAGCCGGTAAGGATGATCTACACGTACTACGACGACAACTCGTTCCACCGCGAGTTCCAGTTTCAGCGAAACGCCGAGTGGCTGACGAGGGCTGCGTCGGACTGTCATCGGCAGCGGTAGGGGTTAAACGCTACGGCGCTCCCGGGCCGGCCGGCCCGGGAGCGCCGCATGAACGAAGTCGATGTCTTGCGCTCGTGCCTAGTGAGAGGTCGACGTTGCCCGGCTCGCCGATTGAATCGGTGGGCCGCTTTGGCCGAACGTCTTGATGAGTTGGAACGAGTACCGGGCAGGACCGAGCACGTTGCCGATCGTCCCAGCTTGTAGGCCGTTTACCAGCGGGACGGTAACGCCGCCACCGTAGACCGGGAACAAGCCCGAGTAGGCATTGAAAATGTTCGTACCCGAGGCTTGAACCGAGATATCTTTGTTGATCGGGTAGTTGATGCTCGCAAAGGCAATGCCGAAGGGCGGGCGGTTGAACGAGTTGTTCTTGCCCAGCAGCGTTTCGCCGAAGAGCGCGAACGCGCCATTGGCCAGATGGTAGTTGATCTGCGCCGACCCTTGGAGATACGGCACGGATTGGTTGCTGACGCCGGACGTCGTCGAACCATTTTGATTGATATATTCGCCCTGGTAGTTCACGCCCGAGATGATGTTCAGGTTCTGGTTGTACGTCGAGGGCTTGCAGGGACCGTTGATCTTCGACGGCGTGAACGAGCAATAGAAGTTCGACGGTAGATCGTACGCGTAGCCGCGTTGGGTCGAGCCCTGCAGCACGTACCCCCAGCCCTTGCGCGGGATCCGGCGCAACGCAAGCTCGATCCCTTCGTACCGGGAGTTCGAGAGGTTCACGTAACCGGTCTTGGCCAGCAACGTGCCGGGCGGGCAGCCGGGGGCGGTACAGAGACCGTCGATCGCGGTTTCCTCCAAGAACTGACCGTACAGGTTGGTCTCGTACACGTCGGCGCGCGCAAACGTCTCGTCGTCGTGGAACCGGTAGTCCGCACCCAGATCGTATCCCCAAGCCGTCTCGGGTCTGAGATTCCCCGAGTTGACCGTTTCGGTCGCGATCGGCGGATCCTCGCCTTGTGCCGGCAGCGTAATCGAGCCGTTCGGGCGGCTCAAGAGATAGAGGTACGGCGGCGAGATCGAGGAGCCCATCGCAAACCGCACCGCCAGGTTGGGGTGGGGGCGCCATTCCAAGCCCATGCGCGGATCGGTGTGCTTGAGCGTGGTCGACGCAAAGTTGGCGGAGGCGTCGCCGATCTTTCCGTCGGGCATACAGCTCAAGTCGGCGACGACGTTGTTCGCGCAGTTGGTGGGATACGAGCTGTGGTAGTAGTTTTGATAGAGCGAGAAGATGCCCGAAAACTTCGGCGTGAACTGCTCGCGATCGCGGAGCAGGAGGTTGATGAAGTTCTGGCCCGAGCCGCTGGGCAGCAGCGTGTCGGTGCCGAGACAGTAGCTGCCTGGCGCGACGACCGTGGTGCAGCCGCTGGTCGTGTACTGGAATTCGTCTTCGTAATCGACCGACGTCCCCTGGGTATAGTCTACCGACGCGGTCAGTTCGTTGTTCGCGTTGAACGGGTGCGTGTATTCGAGGGTGTAGCCGGTGAGTTTATCGATTTCCGGATAGTTGAAGTAGTTGAACTGCTGAATTTGCACGTTGCCGCCATTGAACGGCATGCCCGGGAACGCCGAGAGCGTTCCGTAGATATCGCTGTTCTGAATGTACGGCTGCGAGGGATCCGGGTTACCGGTCTGTTGGATGCGCGCGATCGTCGCGTGGTAGTAGCGCGCCAGCAAGGTGTCGTTGTTGCTGAACGAGGTGTTCAACTCGAGTTGGAAGATCGGCTCGTTATTGGTTTCGAACTGCGGCTGCGCGTCGTACGCCTGCTTGAGCACTTGGATCACCGAACCGGCCTTCAGCGAACCCGTGTAGCCGGCGCCCGGCTGGAAGATCGAGTCCAGGATGTTGGCGGTATTGCCGCTCTGGTTGGACGTCGTCTGGCTCCCGAAAAAGCTGCCGGTGAGCGAGGTGTTGTTACCGACCGTGTACTTCAATTTGAAGAGCTCGGAGAGCGCGTCGAACTGGGAGTCAACGGTCGTGGTCCCGACCGCGCTGCAGCCGTTATAGACGCGCGAGTAAAACGTGTTCGGATTGGTGCCGAGCAGCGGCGTCGGGGTCCCGCCTCCGATGCCGGTACAGCCATACCCATAGCCGTTCGTCAACTTCCCATTGACGACGATGTTGCCGGAGCCGCTCCCGGGATCGAAGTAGACCGGCGCGTTGTTGAGCCACGAGACGAGGTTCACGCCGCTGATACCGACGACGAAACCCAGGCGGCCGTAGAGAATCGTATCCGAGACGCCGAGGGAGTAAAAGGAGCCGCCGGTGTTGGTCGCGCCCGCGTTGTAGAACGGGTCGGCGTACGAGGTCGGGTCCTTGGTCCGGAAGTTTACCGTGCCGTTGATGGCATAGTTCACCTCGGGTGCGGTCGCACCGGGGCCTTTGATGATTTCGGTCGACTGCAAGAGCGCCGGGTTGAGGAAGGTCGTCACGTAGTCGCCGTAGAGGCCGACCGAGAGCGGATGGCCGTCGAGCAGGGTCGCGGTTTCGTACGACAGGCCGTTGCGGATATTCGGGAAGGTGATCGCGCCCGGAGACGCGCCGTTCGCGCTACCGCCCGGATAGGAGATTTGGACGCCCGGCTCCTGATTGAGCACGTCGGTGACCTGCAGGGCACCCTGCATGTTGAAGGTGTCGGAGCTCACGACGTCCACCGAAGCCGGCGACGTGTTGAAGGCGCCGCTCCGATTGGTCGAGACGCTCGCGATCGTTTGAAGGGAGGAGAACGACGAAGCGGTCATACGCACGTCGACGACGAGCGACGATCCCGCCAGGACGTAGACGTTGGACTCGCGGGCGGTGTCGAAGCCGCCCTTTTCAACCGAGATCGTGTACGTGCCGGCCGGAAGGGTCGCGAACGAGTAACCACCGTTTGCGTCGGTCGTGGCCGTTTGGTGCGCGGAACCGCTGACGGTGACGCGAGCCCCGGCGACCGGTTTGCCCTCGGAGATAACGGTGCCCTTGATACTGGCGGTCGCAGCCGCGGACTGGGCGGACGCGGGAATGGAAAGGCCGCACGAAACCAAGAGTGCAGCGATGGCTACAAGCTTTCTCATTGCATCAGACTATTGATGCAATGATTAAGGAGTCATTAGGAGCGGGGTAAAAGCAGAGAAAGGCGCGCATCGCGCGGAGGCGATGTGCGGATGTTTACATCGACTGCGCTTCGGTCAAGAAGATCGTCTGCGCGTCGACCGGCATCTCGCCGGGCCGCGGGGTGAGTCTTTTGTAGGAGCCGTTTTCGAGCAACACGCGCGCGCGAACGTTGTCGGCGAGTTGTACGCCGAGAATGTGCGAGTCGAGCGTCGTCGCAAGCGCCGGGTCCAGGACCGGGATGACCAGCTCCACCCGTCGATCCAAGTTGCGGCCCATCCAGTCGGCGCTGGCGATGTGCACGTCGTGGTTGCCGCCGTTTTCGAAGACGTAGATGCGCGCGTGTTCGAGGAAACGCCCGATGATGCTGCGCACGCGAATGTTCTCGCTCACCCCGGGGACGCCCGGGCGCAGGACGCACATGCCGCGCACCACCAGATCGATCGGCACGCCCGCCTGCGAGGCGCGATAGAGCGCGCGCACGACGCCGGCGTCGGTGATCGCGTTGACCTTCGCCCGAATCGCGGCCGGACGGCCCGCCCGCGCGTGCTCCGCCTCGCGGTCGATCCGGCCGATCAGTTCGCGGCGCAGCGTGACCGGCGCGACCCACAGCCCCTCGTAGTCGGTGACCCGCGCGAAGCCGGTCAGCGCGTTGAAGACCTGCGCGTCGTCGTCGCCCAGCACCGGGCTGCACGTGAAGAGGCTCAAGTCGGTATAGAGCTTGCCGGTCTTTTCGCTGTAGTTGCCGGTACCGAAGTGGATGTAGCGCCGCAGGCCGTCTTCGTCCTCGCGCACCACCAGCAGCGTCTTCGCATGCACCTTCTGGTTGGCGAAGCCGTACACCACGTGCGCGCCCGCGCGCTCCAGGCGCTTGGCCCATTCGATGTTGTTCTCTTCGTCGAACCGCGCCTTGAGCTCCAGCACCACCGCGACTTGCTTTTCGTTCTCCGCGGCGTTGAGCAACGCGCGGACGATGGCGGAGTTCTTTCCCGCCGTCCGGTACAGCGTCGCTTTGATCGCGAGCACCTTCGGATCGGTGGCGGCCTGCTGTAAGAACTGCACGACCGGGTCGAACGACTCGTAGGGGTGGTGGAGCAGCAGATCGCCTTCGCGGATCGCGGCGAAGATGTCGGTGACGCCGATCAAGCGTTTGGGAATCGCCGGCAGGAACGGCGCGTCGCGCAGCGTTTCGTAGTCGGGCAAGCCGACGATCTGCCAGAGATCCTTCACGGCCATCATGCCGTCGACTTCGTAGCAGTCGACCTCGGTCACGTCGAGCGCTTCGAAGAGGAGGTCGCGCATGTACTCGGGCATGCCGTGCTCGACTTCCAAGCGCACCGGCTCGCCGAAGCGGCGCCGCTGCAGCTCCGACTCGATGGCCTGCAGCAGGTCGTCGGCTTCGTCCTCCTGCAGATCCAAATCGGCGTCGCGCGTGACGCGGAACAAATAGGCGTCGCGCACGTGCATGCCCGGGAAGAGTCCGTCGAGATGGTGCGCGATCAAGTCCTCGAGCATCACGAAGCGCCGCTCGCTGCCGTGCGCGTCGACTTGCACGAAGCGCGGCAGCGTCTGCGGAATCTTCACGCGCGCGAAGTGGAGGTGCACGCCGTCCTTGGTCGTCTCTTCCATCTCGACCGCGAGCGAGAGCGTGAGATTGGAGATGTACGGGAACGGATGCCCCGCATCGACCGCAAGCGGCGTGAGCACCGGAAACACCGTATCGTCGAAGACGCGCTCGAGCGCGGCCTGCGTTTCGTCGTCGAGGTCGCCGACGCGCACGACCTTGATGCCGTTGGCGGCGAGCGCCGGCATTAACTCGTCATTAAGCAGGCGCATTTGCGTGAGCAGCGAGGTGCGCAGTCGCTCGGAGATCGCGACCAGGTGCTCCGCAGGCAAGCGCCCGTCGTCCGACCGGCGTACGACCTGGGCCTCGATCTGCTGCTTGATCGCGGCCACCCGGATCATGAAGAACTCGTCCAGATTCGTCCCGTAGATCGCTACGAACTTGACGCGCTCCAACAGCTTGTTGCTCGGGTCCAGCGCCTCTTCCAGCACGCGATCGTTGAACTCCAACCACGAGAGTTCGCGGCTAATGAAGAGCGAGGGGTCTTCGAGGGAAACCGCCGGCGCGGCCTCGGGCAGGTCCTCGGCAAGCTCGTGCGGTGTGATCATGACCATGGTTTCGGCAACCGGCGTGAAAATCTAGCCACCGTGTGGACAAACCTCGCAGCCAGCACCGCTCAACACCTCGCCCTCGCCGGCTCCGCCCTCCTCGCGGCCGCGCTCGTTGGGCTTCCCCTCGGGGTGCTGGCCGCAGCGGGTCCGCGCGCGCGCGCCGTCGTGCTCGGCGTTGCAGGCGTGGGTCGCACGGTGCCGAGCATCGCCGTCTTGATGTTGCTGCTGCCGGTGCTCGGCGTCGGCCCGGCGCCGGCGATCGTCGCGCTTGCACTGCTTGCCGTTCCGCCGATCGCCATCAACGTGGACCTGGCGATCCGCAGCGTTCCCGCCGCCGCGCTCGACGCCGCCGACGGCATGGGCATGACGGCCCGGCAGCGGTTCCGGCGCGTGATCGTGCCGCTCGCACTGCCGGTGTCGTTTGCGGGCGTGCGAACCGCGGCGACCGAAACGATCGCTAGCGCCACGCTCGCGACCTTCATCGGCGCGGGCGGTCTCGGCGACGAAATCGTGCGCGGCTTGCAAACCAACGACGCGACCGCACTCTTCGCCGGAGCGATCGCCGTCGCGGCGCTGGCCCTCGGTACGGAACTCATCTTGAGCGGCGCCGGCCGCCTGCTGGAGGCTGCCTCGTGATCGTGACTCGCGCCCGCGCGCTCGCACTCATCGGTTCGGCCGCAACGCTGGCGCGCTGCTCGCCGGGCGCCGCGCCGATCCGCGTCGGCTCGAAGAATTTCACCGAATCGATCGTGATCGCGGAGATCTACGCGCGCGCGCTGGAACGGGCGGGGTTGCGCGTCGAGCGGCACCTGAACTTGGGTTCGACGCAGATCGCGATGGCTGCCATCGAACGCGGCGATATCGACCTCTACCCGGAATACACCGGGACCGCGTTGCTCGACGTCTTGCACCTGCCGCCGATGAGCGACCCGGCGAAGATCTACGCCACCGTCTCGGCCGCGTTTGCAAAACAGTACGGCCTGCGCTGGCTCGACGCTTCGCCGATGAACGATTCGCAGGCGCTCGCAACGACGAAGCCGATCGCCGCCGCGCACCACCTCGCAACGCTGACCGATCTCTCGAAAGCGGCGCCCGGCTTACGCCTGGCCACGATCCAGGAGTTTCTCGTGCGCGCCGACGGCCTGCCCGGGCTGCAGAAGTTCTACGGCGGTTTCAATTTCGAGCAAGTGCGCACGTACGATATCGCGCTAAAGTATCAGGCGCTGCTCCAGGGCGCGGCCGACGTCGCGAGCGCGTTCACGACCGACGGCACGGTCGCCACCGCGAACCTAGTGATCCTGCGCGACGACCGGCATTTCTGGCCGGGCTACAACGTCGCGCCGGTCGTGCGCGAAGCGACGCTCGCCAAAGAGCCCCGCATCGCCACGATCTTGAACGCGCTGGCTCCGGCGATTACCGACCGCGCGGCGGCGCGGATGAACGCCGCCGTCGAAGGCGCCAAACAGGATCCGGGCGACGTCGCCGACGCCTTTCTGGATTCGATGCACGCGGCCGGCGCGAGCGCGAGCCCGTGAACGGAGCCGCGATTCGCTTCGACGACGTGTGCGTGCGCTATGCCAACGCGGACCGCGATGCGGTCGCGAACGTCACGTTCGAAGCGCAGCCCGGCGAGCTGGTCGTGCTGCTCGGCCCGTCGGGATGCGGAAAGTCGACGCTCTTGCGCACGGTCAACCGGCTCGCGCCGGTCAGCTCGGGCGCCGTCTACGTCGACGGGCGCGACGTCGCGCAGAGCGATCCGGTGGAGCTGCGACGGCGCGTCGGCTACGCGATTCAGGCGGTGGGGCTCTTCGCGCACATGACGGTCGCGGAGAACGTCGGCGTCGTGCCGTCGTTGCTCGGCTGGCCGCGCGAGGAGATCGAAGCGCGCGTAGACGAACTCCTCGCGCTGATCGGCCTCGAACCGTCGCGCTATCGCGTGCGCCGGCCGCGCCAGCTCTCCGGCGGCGAAGCGCAACGCGTCGGCGTCGCGCGCGCCATCGCGGCCAAACCGGGCGCGCTGCTGATGGACGAACCCTTTGGCGCGGTCGACGCGCTGGTGCGCGGATCGCTGCAGCGCGAGCTGGCGCGCATCGTGCGCGAGTTGGGAACCACCACGCTCTTCGTGACGCACGACGTGGAAGAGGCCCTCGGATTGGCCGACCGCATCGTCGTGATGCGTGAGGGGCGCCTCGAACAGGCCGCGACGCCGCTGGAGATCCTGGAACGGCCCGCGACGCCGTACGTGCGCGACCTCGTGCACGCGGGCGACGCCGTCTACCGCGACTACTTTCTGCACGCGCGCGATCTGCTGCGCGCGCAAGCGCAGCAATGAACTACCTGGCCGCGCATCCTGCAAGAGTGCTGGGCCTCGCGGCCGCGCACGCAGGCCTGGTGGGCACGGCCATCGCCGCCGCGCTCGTCATCGCGCTGCCGCTCGGCATCTACGCAGCGCGGCGGCCCCGCGTCGCCGCGCTGCTGCTCGGCGCGCTGGGCGCGCTCTACACGATTCCGAGCCTGGCGTTGCTGGCGGTGCTGGTGCGATGGCTCGGCATCGGCTATTGGCCCGTCTTCGTGGCGTTGGTCGCCTACGCGCAGTTCATGCTCGCGCGCAACATCGTGGCCGGCATCAACGGCGTCGACCCGGCGCAGGTGGACGCGGCGCGCGGGCTCGGCATGTCGTCGTTTGAAATCTTGCGGCGGGTCGAACTGCCGCAGGCGCTGCCGGTGATGCTCGGCGGCGTCCGCGTCGCGGCCATCGCCATGATCGCGATCGCCACGCTCGCCGGCTACGTCGGCGGGGGCGGCCTCGGCGTGCTGATATTCACCGGGCTGGCGCTGCACAACAACGCGATGATCGTCGCCGGCAGCATCTCGGCGGCGCTGCTCGCAATCGCCGTCGACGGCGCGCTACGCACCGTCGAATCGGTGGCCCGCCGGTAGCGCCGTAACGCTTAGGGCGCCTTGCCGCACATCGCCGCACTGAAGTCGAAGCCCTTCGGCATCCCGATCCCGGTGGTGTTGTCGTACCCGGTGCCGGCATGGTACGCCTTCGTCGTGGGATTGTCGTAGGCGTTGCTGCCGCCGGTGACGTCGACGAAGAGCGGCGATTCGCCCTTCGCGGCATAGAGCGCGTAGATGGTCTGATTCGCAAAGCCCGCGCCCTGACAGATCTGTGCGGTTTCGGTGAGCAGTGCGACGTTCACCGGGCTGCCCCACGACGTGCCCACGATGCCCGCCGGTATCACGCCGAACGAGCCGTTCGCGTAGATATCGTCGTTGACGGCGGGAAAAGCGATATCCGGCACGTTGCGATGCGAACCGGAAGAGGGATGCCCGGCCAAGCCGCGTTGATACGACGGCAACGGCCACACGGTGCTCACCCCGCCGCCGGTCGCGCACGCGCTGCTGCCCGTGCTCGCGCAATCGTTCCATGCCTGGGCGGCGGTGATGTCGTCGTCGGATTCGTTGCCGCCGACGCCGACGAAGTGCGGGTCGCTGGCCGGGGCGTTCGTCCCGTAAACGAAGCCCGAACTCGTGTAACAGGCGCTGCCCTGATCGCCGCTCGAGGCGGAAAACGTGATGCCGAGTGCGGCGCCGTTGACGGCCGTCGCATCCGATTGCGAATCGAAGGCGGGATCCTGCGCGTCGCAGCCGCCGAACGACGAGTTCACGGCGACCGCCGTATCGTCGCTCACCACCTGGTTGTAGGCGTCCTCGATGCTTTGATCGTCGAGGGAGCCGACGGTGTACACGACGACGTTCGCGCCGGGCGCCAAGCCCGCGATCGTTTCGACGTCGAGGTCGGCCTCGAGGCCGTCGTTCTTGCAGACCGGCGCCGGCGCCGGGCCGCCGTCGATAATCTCGTACGAGACCGTGCCGGTTTGGTGTATCGCGTAATGCGAAAGGTACGCCGACAGGACGCCCGCCGGCACTTCACAGTCGATCACGATGGCCGCGGTCTTTCCGGCTCCGTCGTAGCCGTGCTGGACCGGAAAGTCGAAGCCGTCCGCAAGCGCCAGGGGCCCGTAGCCGCCGAGCGGTCCATAGGTGGGCCCGGCAATCGGCGCGCCCGGCCCCGGCCGCACCGTTCCACCGGGGGTCGGCGTCACCAACGGACTCGGTGAGGGCGAGGGAGCCGGCGCCCCCGAGACCAGCGTCACGTCGTCGACGAACTGCTGGATCGACCATTGCGATTCGCCGCCGCCGAGCACGCCGAAGAAGAGTACGACGGTCTTTCCGGCATACTTCCGCAGGCTCCACTGCTGCTGGACCCACGCCGCCTTGTTCCGATTCGTCTCGAGCAGCGTATCGAGCGGCGTACCCGCGGTCGAATAGAGTGCGACCAGTTGCGAGCCCCCTTTGCCTTCCTGCTGGTCGGTGAGCTGATAGAGGAAGGCGGTCAGCAACGGGTTGCGGCTGGGCACCGCCACCTTCTGGCAGATGCCATCGAGCCCGTCGGGTTCGCCCGACGTCTGCGTGCCGGTGAGCGCATCGAAATGCCCCGCGTACGGATGCAACCGCGAGACCGTCGCCCGCGGCGCGGACTTCTTCGCGGAACACGGGGTCCACGGCGCGAGCTTGCCGGTTTCGAAGCCGCCGTTACCGATCGCTCCCCACGTTCCCGTGGGGTCCGGCGCGGGCGGCAACGCCAGTGACGGCAGGGCGGTTGCGAAGGTACGCCGGTGAACGACGGTGTCGATCGTGACGGATGCGACGTCGCGCGCGAACGGGGCCGGGAGCCGGACCGGACGGACGTTGGCAAACCTCGTGCCGAACGGCCCCTGCGCGAAGTCGTGAATCTCGGTGCCGAAATAGCGTTCGACGACGGCGCTCGGCGCGTGCGCGTCGATCAGCGCGCGATTGGCGTACCGGCGGTCGACGGTAAAGCCGGCCGCGCGCAAGGCATCGAGCGCTTCGCGCTCCTGCGCCGGCGTCGGCGCAAAGCGCGCATCGAAGGCGGCGGAGCTGAGATACCGATGAAACGTCGCCGAGTGGGGATCGGCCATCCCTTCGACCAGCCGTTCCAGTTCGCTCGCGTGATTGTAGCGCAACTGCACCACGACCGAGACCGGCTTGCCGACCGCGCGCCGGCCGAGGTCGCGCGCTTCGGCCGCGCTGCCCGAGCCGCCGGCTGCGCGCTGCGGCGCCAAGAGCGCCGGCGCAAGGCCGCCGGCGTGCGAGCCGGCGCCGCTGCAGCCGGCCGCAAGGGCGAGAGCGAAGAGCACCAGCCGTTTCATCGTCATCGACGGTCGTTTCTGGAGGGCTGCCGGGCAGCCTCCATCGCTGCGGCGACGATCGGGCCGCCGCCCGACATGGGCGAGCGCCTTGACTATAGTTCTATATCGTACTATTGTTGCCGGGTGCTCGAATTCATTCCGGCGTTACACCGGGCGGTCAACGCGATCCAACTCCTGCTCTCGGAAGAGGACATCCAGGTCACGCACGCCGAGGCGTTGGTGCTGGCGCAGCTTGCCGAACCGAAAACCCAGCGGATGTCGGAGATACGGCAAGCGTTCGGTCAGCGCAAATCGACGCTGACCAGCATCACCGACCGGCTCGTCGAGCGGGGCCTCGTGACGCGCTTCGACGACCCCAAAGACCGTCGCGTCCTGCTGGTGCGCCTGACGCGCGCGGGCGAGCGCCTTGCCAAACGGATCGCGTTGCTGTTGGGAGCGCTGGAGCGCCACGCGATCGATGCCGCGAAGCCGTGCGACGTGCACATGCTGCGTCGCGGCCTGGAAGCCATCGGCGACGCCGCGCCGCTCGCGCGGCGCGCCGCAAAGCGCTAGCGGCCCCCTACTCGCGAACGAGCAGCGTTACCGCGAACGCCTCGTTGCGATCGCGCCACGTCTGCGCGGCGCGGAAGCCGGCCGATGCGCCCAGTGCCGCAACGTCCTCGACGGAGAACTTGTACGAGGACTCGACGTGGATGCGCTCGCCGCGCTCGAACGTGAGATAGACGCCGATCTCGGCCAACGTCACGCTCATGTCGCGCCGCGCTTCCAGGAACGAATCGATGCAGCCCCGGCGCTCGTCGTAGCGAACCACGTGTCCGAAATCGCGCACGCTAAAATCGCCGCCGAGTTCGCGGTTGATGCGCGCCAGGACGTTGCGGTCGAAGGCAGCCGTGACGCCGGCCGGGTCGTCGTAGGCGCGCTCTAGGGCTGCGGGTTCCTTCTTGAGGTCCGTTCCGAGCAGCAATCCGTCGCCGGGGCGCAACACGCTCCCGAGCAAGCCGACGATGCGCCTGGCCTGTTCCGGCTGATAGTTGCCGATATTCGAGCCCATAAACATCGCCAGCGTCTTCCGCTCGAAATGCAGCTCGCCCGAAGCCAGCACGTCGAAGTAGTCGCCGGCGTACGCGAGAATCGAGAGCTGATCGTACGAGTCCACCAGGTTTTGCGACGACGAGCGCAGCGCCTCACCCGAGATGTCGATCGGGCTGTACCGCAGCGTGCGCTGGACGCGCAGCGCCTCGTCGATCAATATCCGGGTCTTGACCGCACTGCCGCTGCCGAGTTCGAGAAAATCGAGCGGCGCGTCGAGCAGGCGCACCATCTCCCACCCCCACTCGCGCAAGATCTCCGTCTCCGCCCGCGTGAGATAGTACTCCGGCAGAAACGTAATCGCATCGAAGAGCGCCGAACCGACGTCGTCGTACAGAAATTTTGGCGATAGACGCTTGGGCTCGGAGCGCAGCCCGGCTGCGACCTCCTGCCCGAAGGTCGGCTCCCCGGGGGCCCGGGGGAACGTTACGAGTTCGAAACGATCCGAGACCCGAGTGGCGGTAAGACTCATTGGCGCCCTCCTGCGCGGGGTTGTACCTGCACAACGCCCGGGCGAAACCTACGGTTTCATCCGGTTCCCACTTTTTACGTGCTGGGAGCGACGACTACGCCTCGCCGCGCGGGAGCGCGTCCAGCGCCTCCTGCAACACCCGGCGCGCGCGTTGCGCGCCGGCGGCGTCGATCATCGCGACGTCGATATAGAGATCGAGTCCCGCGGCGTGCTCGCTGACGATCCGGCCGGCGGCTCCGTCCGCGTCGCGCAACCCTTCGATCTCGAACGGGCGCACCTCGCGGCTGACGCCCTTCACGTGGATCGGCTCGAGCCGGCGGGCGCTGGCGATGTCGCGCACGAGCGCGTAGGTTTCGTAGCTCACCACCACCCGCCCGGGCTCGGCGATCGATTGCAGGCGCGCCGCCAGGTTCGCCTCGGCGCCGATGATCGTGTAATCCATGCGATCTTTCGAACCGAAGTTGCCCACGTTGCAGTAACCGGTATTGATGCCCATACGCACGCGGAAGGGCTCCTCGATCCCTTCGTTGCGCCACTTGACCCCGAGTTCGGCAACTTTGGCCTGCATCTCGATTGCCATGCGGAGGCAGGCGCGCGCGTCCTCCGCCTCGCCGCGCGACTCGGGGTCGCCGTAGAATACCAGGATTGCGTCGCCGACGAACTTATCGATCGTGCCGCCGTGCGCCAGCGCGATGGCGGACATCTCGGTGAAGTACTCGTTGAGCACCTTGGTGAGTTCTTCGGGCTGCAGCCGCTCCGACGACTGCGTGAAGTCCTTGATGTCGGAGAAAAAGATCGTCAGCTTCTTGCGCGCGGTGTGGATCTCCGAGCCGGTCTTGCCGCTGAAGATGCTGCGATAGATCTGCGGCGAGAGATAGCGCGAGAGCTGCGTTGAAATCGACGCCATGAACGCTGCCTGCCGTCGCTGCAAGAGAATGAAGCCGAGCCCAAGGGCGCCTGCGAAGACGAAGTAGATCAGCAGAAATTTAAAAGAGAAGACGTTCGGCGCGATCGGCTGCGTGACGATCAGCTCCTGGATGCCGCGCACGTCGCCCACCTTCCAATCGCGCTTGGGGCTGTCGGGATCGTTGTTGTGGCAGGCGACGCACGAACGGCCCATGATGATCGGCGTCACGTAGCGCACCTCGCTGTTCATCCCGTGCCACGAGACGCCGCTGATCGGCCGCCGCGGGTCGGC
>Ga0116229_10010911_pt1 | contig 13535 bp, 16 predicted proteins | sample S1TSphgellanicum_3_FD_87313 | JGI IMG/M metagenome (GOLD analysis project Ga0116229, IMG submission 87313) | Host-associated microbial communities from peat moss isolated from Minnesota, USA - S1T2_Fc - Sphagnum magellanicum MG | ecosystem: Host-associated > Plants > Peat moss > Unclassified...
ACCCAAGGATGCGGCACGGCAGATCAAGGGCCGCGTGGCATTCTGGAAGGGCGTGAATGTGGTCGCCTGAATGTGCCGGAATGCGGTCGCCTGAATGCGGTTGCCTGAATGCGGTTGCCTGAATGTACCTGGATCCAGTCGCCTGAATGTAGCCGACTGAATGTGGTCGCCTGAACTGAGGGCGTTCAAACCTGCGCCCGCTCGGCCGCGATTTTCGAGCGCCGGGCGATTTGCTCCGCGCTTTTCTTGCCCCTAAATTCCTCGAGCCGCTGGTATATGCCTCGAAGTTGCGATCTGATCAGCGCCAAATCTTCCGCCGATAGATCTCCCACCATTGCGCGATACACCTCCTCGCTCAGCTGATTGCAGCGCTTCGCCACCTCTTTGCCGCGCGCCGTCAACTCGACGAGGACTGACCGGCTATCGGTCACGCCCTGTATCCGGCGGATGAGTTTTCGCTTCTCCAGGGCCCTGAGCTGATGCGAAATGGTGGATTGCGGCATGACCATGATGTTGACGAGCTGACCAACGCGCAATGTCCCCGCTTCGAGAAGGTTGACGAGGACGCGGGTGTCCTGCAACGCGATATCGAGGTGGCGGAAAAGCGGATTACAAACTATCTCCGTCTTTGCCTCGACGCGGTGGATCAGGAAAGAAATGCGCTCGCTCAATGGCGGCGGTGATTTGCCTTTTCTCATGGAACTGGGAGATCCCCGGACAATGCTTAAAGTTGATCTATGCCGATAAAACGGCGCGGAACAAAGCAGATGAAGGGTACCTTAATTCTGCCGCTTCATAAACGGCCGGCACGTTTGTTGGGCCGATCGGCAGAGTCCAGCGCGTACAGCACAATTTCATTGGTGAGCACCCAGACGATGCGCTCCGAGCGGCTTGCCGTGCTCAGTGCCGGCACGGCAAGCAGCGCCGAGCTTTCGTTCTCGAACCACCACTCGTCGACGCAATCGAACTTGAGACCCCATCCAGCGCTGTCGACGGCGGGCAGGGGCCTGTTGATTGTGCGGCCTCGAACGGTGATCCCCGCGCACGCGAGGCTTGTGATCAGCCGCGCCCCTTGCTCGATCCGCCTGTCCACCAAGTCTTCGCGCGTCTCCCCGGTGTTCGTGCCGATGAAGAAAATGATCTTGGCTGGCGCGGATCGTGCCGGCTCACATGCTTGGAGCACAATTTCTCTTGCCACCAGGCAAGAGCTGGTTATGGGCTCGGAGAAGGTGTCGAATTCATCCCGCTCCATGATCGAGCGGGAACTTTGATCGGCGACATGTGCCGCTCGCGCTTGCTGCGATCGGTGCCAAATGAGTCCCACGCCATCGTATTCCACCGCCAATTCAGGAGCCGATGTCTCCGGGCGCAGAACGTCGCAATGTACATAATGTGCGATGTTTTTCCAGCGAGGCAGCGACATGCCAAGCTTGCCGTGCTGCCGCCAGCGCTCGACGAACTGTTCGCGGCTCAATCGGGCATTGCGCTTCACCAAGTAAATCAGCTTGGGTTCGAAGTCCTCTGATCTCATCACATCAGCACGTTGGATGCGCCTTCGGGAACCTCATGGGTGCCATGACCGCGCGATTGCGAAGGCATAACTTGCGGCAACGGAAGGGGGGCAACGATTGCATCTAAAATTTCGCGCTCAGTTCGATGCCGTAGGTTCGCGGCTGACCGCCATATTCCTGATAGCCGTAACTGGGACTCCTGATGAACACATAGTCGGTGTTTTGCAGATTTCGCCCGAAGAGCCTGACTTGATAAGGCCCGTTCGCATAGTTCAGGCTGGCGTTGAGAAGCCCGTAGGACTGCTGACTCAATTGCCGCGTATTGTACAAATCCGTGAACACCATCGATCTCCAGGAATAGTCGCTCGAAAGTCCGATCTCTCCCGGCAGACCTGGGATAGTGAAGTCATACTTGCCACCGACGTCGTATGTCCACTTGGGAACATGGTCCAGTTGTAGTTCGGTGCCCACGACTCCGGTGGGAAGCCCGGTGATCCGGTTGAATCGTCCATCGGTATAGCCGCCGCTGAAATTCAATCGCAGTCCCGTGTAAACAAGGGCGGTTGTTTCGAGTTCCACCCCTTGGATCGTTGCATCCGCGGCGTTCAGCAGCGTCTGCACCGGTTGCGCTCCGCTGGTGCTGTCGACCGTCCGCTGAATGTTGGTGAATCCGTTATCGTAGACCGCCAGGTTGGCCTCCAGACGCCGGTCGAACCACTGACTCTTGAACCCCACTTCATATGCGTCCACCGTCTCGGGTGCGGTGGGCACCAACGCCGTGGCGAGCGTCGGAGCCCGGGCGTTGTAATTGCCCGCGCTGAATCCCTTCGAGTAGCTGGCGTAGGCCATGACGTCCGGCGCCAGGTTGTAGCTCGCGACGAAACGCGGTGTCAGTCCTTCCCAATGGTGTTGGCTGTCATAGTAGGTGTTCGGACAACCGGTGAAGTTCTCCCCGCTGCAGGGCGCCAGCGGGATGATGTGCATTTTCTTGTACTCATACTCGTAACGAATACCAGTCGTCAGCGTCAACTGGGGTAGTACCTTATAGTCGACATTACCGAAGAGGGCCGCCGTTGAGTCGTCCTGCCGCCACTGATTAAGCTCATCCAAGCTGTCGGTAACGGATTCGCCGATCAGAAATCCGTTGAGTGCCCGTTTCTCGGTCACGCGCGAAATGTCCGTGAACAAGTAGGTACCGGCCACGTACTCGATCTGATCCGAGAGCTTCCCGTCGTAGCGCGACTCGAGGCTTTCTTGGTTGTTGTTTTCCTTGTTATCGGGAAACACGATCAGATTGAAAGGCGTCCCGTCCACCTCCAGGGTGGCGTCATATTGAACCGCCCGGTAAGCGGCTATCGTCGTCCATGTTCCATTACCGATGTTCCAGTCAAACTCCGCAATCAGGTGACCGGCGGTAATGTCCGTATAACCTGGGTCCGACAGGTTCGTGGTATACGGCGCGGTGGGCGGATAGTACCCAAATTCCTTTTGCAGGTTGGAGAGCGTGCCGTCACTCGGAATATAAGCGCGTGATGGGCCGCCCCCGTCCGCATAGCGTTGGTATTGGGTGAACAGCTTCAGCTGCATGCCTTCGTCGAAGTCGACGAGGAACGTCGGCTTGATGATGATTTCCTGAGTTTTCGGCAAATTACCGGTCGCATGCTCCACCGGGTCCCCCGAGGGGTTGGCGGGCGCGGGAACAAACGTACCGCCCGTCGTATTTTCGAAGTAGCCCGAATTGGATTTCTCCGACACTGCGACCTTGCCGAAGACAGCGTTGGTGAGCGGCCCCTGTACGGTCGCGTGGACATCGAATTCGTCAAAATTGCCGAAGGTGACATCGCCGCTATAGTGAAAGTCACGGGTGGGCAGAGGAGTGGATAACAGCACCGAACCTCCCGCCGAATTGCGGCCGAACAGCACGCCTTGGGGGCCGCGCAGAATCTGCACCGACTCCGTGTCAAAGGTGTCGAGCACGGCGCCCGCTTGGTATGCAATCACCATGCCGTCCTGGAAGATGTTCACCGCCGGGTCAACGGAACGAACGGAAGTGGTGACACCGATGCCGCGAATGGTGAAATTGGCAAATCCCGGAAATGTACCCACGCCATCCAATTCGACATTCGGCGCCATGCGGCCGATGTCGGTGACGTCCGCAATATGCAGGTCTGCGATGGTTTGTGAAGTCACCGCCGTGATGGCAATAGGCGTGTCCTGGAGCCGTTGGCTGGTGCTCTTTTTCTCGGCACTGACGGTAATTTCCTCGAGTTGATCACCGGACGCCGCCTGCGCCATGGCGTGACGCGTGAAGGGCGTGCCCAATATCAGGAGAAAGGAACCCGCCAGCACCCATCGACTCAAGGCCGCCGCCACTATTCCCGCTGTCATTCGGCCTTGGGCCATCCGCTTTGTGTTATTCCGCATGCAATCCTCCCCGCGCTCTGTCGAAAAGATGTTTAGTTTGAAACAATCATCGGAAAACCACCGGGTAGCTGCCCCAGTTCGGGCGCGCCGTGTGCGTGGCCATCGTGGCGCGTTTCACGGGATCCGGTGTCGCTCCTGCGTCCAGCATCGCCTTGACGAGCAGGGCGATGATTCCGTACTGATGCTGCGCCGGATCTACCGTGCCTCTCGGCACGATGCCGCCGTCGAGATCGCGTCCCAGGCAGGAGTGAACACCGGTGCCAAAGGTGAGTCCGAAGGGTTCATTGCCGGCCGCCACGGTGCGGTGAGGGTTGAAGTCCTCCGCATCCGCACCGAACACATCCCTTGCACGGTTCGCGGTCCATAGATCGATTTCCACGCGATCTTCCGTGTCGACGACAGTGCCTCCCGCGAGGGACACGGGACACACCGGCTTCCTCCACGCCACGGGACTGGCCGGGTGCAACCTTAGACTCTCGTGCACGCAACGCTGCAAGAAGAGCGGATCGCTCATCAGGCGGTCCCGATCCTCGGGATGCGCCGCAAGCCACGTAAATACGTCATGCATCGCGTGCACGGTCGAGTTCGCCGTACTATGCGACCCTGCCTGCAGATAGAACGCAATTTCACGGCATACCAGATCCGTTGGCAGCTCCAGCCGATCCTCGTTGCGAAGTAAAACCGTGAGAACATCGCGGGGCAGAGCCGTATCCTCGATCTCCCCGCGCGCGAGCTGCGTGATCAGCGCGGCACGGCGTGCAATCGATGGTTGTAGAAACTTCTTGTCGAACTCGGCAAGCGCCTCAGTCACCTCGCGGCGCAACTCACTCTTATCGCGTGTCGAGTGCACCATGGTTGCGCCTTCACTGAATGTCTTCACCAGATCGAGCAGCGCAGCCGTTTCGGCAGCCGAGTGTTCCGGCCGGTCGATCCCGGCAAAATCCGCCGTAAGGTTCATCGTGATTCGAAAACCGAACTGCACCAAGTCGCATCCGCCGGACTTCACGGTATCGCCCATGAGTTCGGCGAGCGCGCGGGGAAACACCTGGGTTTCGTAGAAGCGGAAAAAGCTGCGCCGAAAGACGCGAAACTCCAGCAAGCGACGGCTGCGATGCGCCGCACCATGCAGCGTAAGCAGCGTGCCGTCCATGATGACCTTGCCCTCGTCATAGAGCGACTGCGCCAGATGTTCATTGCGCAAGGCGGCCAATGCCTCTGGAATCCGATTGAGTGTGACGGTGCTCAAGATTCTCTCCATGCCTATCTGGGCTACGGTGGGGGTTGAATCATGTCCGGGCGCGCGCTGAGCCTCGAGCGACTTCCGCGGTGAAGGGTGGGGCGTCATTGCTCGAACGACTGCCCGCCGGATCGCGGCTCGCACCAGCCGGAGTGAGATCGATATTCAAGCTGAATAGACGCAGCGCAACGGCGTTCGACGGGTCAGCGCGTCGGATGTCATTTCTTTGTACTTGCAATCCGCCCCCCCGGAGACAAAATACCGACGAAGCTTCCGTGCCTTTGCCGGTGGCCACCCGGCGCCAGTTGCGAGACCCGATCCAAAGAACCCGCCACCTTGGTTTTCAATGGTGACCAAGGCAGTGTAAATATATATCGAAGTCGATGGACTATCCATCGATTTCGATCAATCGTCGGCCGGAATATGGATGGTGGGATCGCCCCGACGGCCGGGGAAGGTTGGTGCAAAAGTGCTCATTTGGCGGCCACCGGCGGCCACCGGCGGCCGCCCGGTGCGTTGGTGCCCCCGCAATGAAAGGCTCGTTTACAGCGGGTGACGACCCGTTTACCGCGCGAGACGCAGCCGCGGCTCGAGGGGATCACCCAACAACGCCGATTCGGAGACGGCGCGCACCGTGTCTATGATCGACGCGGGGACCTGCGGCAACTGCTCGACGATCGGCCTCGCGAACAGATAACCCTGGAAAAGCCGCACGCCCATCGTCCGCAATGCAACAGCCTCCTCCACGGTTTCGATTCCTTCGGCGATCACGGAGATGTGCAGACTCTTGCACAAACTGATGATGGCGCCGGCGATCTTGCTTCGAACCTCGTGCGTGTGTATCGAGCGGGTCAACGCCATGTCGATCTTGACGACGTCAGGCGTAAAATCCGCGAGCAGGTTCAGGCCCGAATGACCGGCACCGAAGTCATCGATCGCGGTGATCATGCCGTGGCGCTTGTATTCAGCGAAGATCGACCGCAGGTGTCCGACATCGCGGGAGGGTTCACTCTCCGTCACTTCGAACATGAGGTGATGCAGCGGAAACTTCGCGCGTTCGGCCGCCTCGAAAGTTTTCTGCAGGCAGGCGGCCGGCTGATAGACCGCATTCGGCAGGAAGTTGATGCTGAGGAGCGCATCCATTTCGAGGCGCGACGCCAATTCGATCGCTTTGACCCGGCACCCCTGATCGAAGCTGTAACGATTCTGTTCGTTGATCTGCGATAAGATTTCGGCCGCGCCGCCACCGCCCTCGGTCGGTCGTACCAGCGCCTCGTAGGCGTAAGTGTCGCCGCTATCGATGTCGATGATCGGCTGAAATGCCATCGTGAAGGAGGGAAGCGGCACATCCTCCCGGCAGGCGCCGCACTTGACTCTGTTGGACATACTGGCGCCTTGGATTTGAATGGTTCCCGACACTGTATCGGCGCAGTGCCCATGAGAACAAGGACGCAGTACGCCGGATTGTGAGGCGTCCGTCACAAACACCGCGGATAAGCCGTGGTGGGCAAGCGTCAGCTCGGAATCGTCTCCAAGCCACGCTCCGCATGGCACTGGCGAATGTACAGCGTCAAAGCAGCGTACTGAGCGATGCCGCCTGGATCGTAGTAGGCGAGCAGCCTCGGCGTGGGACAAACGCGCTGCTGCAGTCCCGCCGCCGGCGCGTCAGGATTTCGGGTGCACAACGGTTCTCAGGCCGAAATCATGCGATCGGCAAAGACCTGGTGGCGGTTGCGGCCGGAGAATTTCGCCTGATACATGGCGATATCGGCATACTTGATCAATAGACCGGCCTCCCGGGCGTGATCAGGATAACTTGCAATTCCAATGCTCGCGCCCAGCTGAAGCTGCCGGCCGCCAATGTCGAAGGATGCATTGATGAGCGCCACGATTTTGTCGGCGCAGAGCGTGGCGTCGCTTGAATGCGCAATGTCAGCGAGCAAAATCACGAATTCGTCGCCTCCGTAGCGGCACACCGTATCGGAGCGGCGAACGCAGCTCAACAGACGGCTCGCAACCGCTTGCAGCAACTGATCACCCACCGCGTGCCCGTGGGTATCGTTCACGGATTTGAAGCCGTCCAAGTCCAGAAACACCACTGACACCGAAGTACCATTCCTGCAGGCATTTTCGAGCGCATGACTCAAACGGTCGATGAGCAGCGCGCGATTCGGGAGGCCGGTCAAGTTATCGTATAGGGCCAGCCGGGCGAGCTTCTCTGCTTGCTCGCGCGCTGCCGTCACATCGTGCGCAACCATCACCGCGCCTATGACGCCCCCTACGGTGTCGTGGATCGGTGAGGCTAGATCCTCGATTGCGAGTTCCGTACCGTCCTTGCGAATGAGAATGCTGGCGGTTCCCAGACTTACCGTTTGGTCCTCTATGATAGCCCGCATGGCGGGACATGGCACAGGCTCGCGCGTACTGGAGTCGACGAGAGACAAGACCTCATCGAGAGGACGTCCTGCCGCATCCGACTGCGCCCAGCCAGTCATATCTTCGGCAATTTTATTCAAGTAGATCACCCGGCCCCTGAAATCGGTGCTGACGACCGCATCACCAATCGAGTTCAGTGTCACTTGCGCGCGCTCCTTTTCCTCGAACAAGGCCGCGGCATTCACGAGAAGCGTATTTTCGCTCTGTTGTAGCGCCAGTTCCGAGGATCGCCTGCGCATGATGCTCTGGAAAATCGTGATGGTTCCCCAAAGCGTGCCTTGGGCGTCGCGAATTTCGGATACGCTGTACTCGATGATGAGGGGGGAATCGGCGCCGCTCAGCAGTACGGCATGATGAAACCCTGGAGCCTGGTCTTTCTCCGCCTTGAGTGTATCGATTGCCTCGTTGATCGACCCGCCGGTGTCGGTATCGACGAACGAAAGCACCTTTGAAATCGGCTGACCAACGGCGTCCTGGCTCCTCCAGTGAGTGAGGACTTCAGCCGCCACATTCATATAAGTGACTTGGTCGCAGCTATCCGACGCAATCACGGCATCGCGAACCAGAGCAAGCGCGTGCTCGAGTTGCTCGATCCTCTTCTTTCGCGTCACTCCCGTCGGGGCAGTGAATGATAGAGCGGATTTCACGGTACCTATTGCGCCGAAAAACTGTCTGGGCGACTCTCCGGTGGGCGTCCATCGGCACTCGGAGTCGCAAGAGAACGCTTATCGTGCCCGCACTCCATGACGAGTGCTGCGACCTTAGCTAAACATAAAGAAGGGGACGGATGCAGCGTGGCATTTACGCGTTGCTTTGTAGGAGTTTTCCGGCTGCCAGAAACTTGTGCCGGGAACCTCGCGGCTCGGTGCGAGCCGCGAGGCGTGTTCACTGATTAAACTTCTCCCCGCTTGTCAGACGAAGCGTCGCGGCGCATTGGGATGCGTCGGGTCAAGAAGCGGTGCCGAAAGGTCTACCGAAGAAATGTCACGCCCTCGGGGCGCAACGCGAGGAACGGGCCCGCCCATCGCGCTCGGGCCTCTGAACGAGAAAAACAAAATCAAGAGGCCAACGACAGGCCCGCCGATGATCCACAGGGGAATGAGCGTATCCATTTGGTGCTCCTAAAGGTTGTTGATGGTTTGAAGAGAGTATCCCGAGATGAACCGGATCGGCACTTCCCGCCCGCCTGCATTCGGTGTCGGACACTTGAACCGGCGGGAGCCCTGTCATCAGGCGACCCGCGAGCGGCCGACACCAGGCGCACAGAGCGCTGACGCGAAATGGTTCGACGCACCGACAGCGGCACTGCAACAAGCGAGGCAAAGTCCGTTACGTTCCAATCCAAACAATAGGAGTTTCATATGAGCTTGTTCCCCGTTTATTCTCTTGCCATCTGGACCCTGGTTGCGCCCTTGCTGGTCGGCATCGTCGAGTGGACCATTACGCGCCGGCAACGCAGTGAATTGACCACGCCGCGGGGAAGGCCCGGTTACGCCGGCTGATACGGGCGGCGCCCCGGAGTTGAATGTTCATGGAACTTCCAACACCATCGACCCCGGCTCAGCAGCCGGACAAGCCCGACGACCCGCCCGCCGAGGGCGGCGAAGACGAATCGAGCAACGCTCGTACGGGTCGGTCAACCGTTTCGAGTGGGGGAGTTTCTCCTCGCACAGAATGAAGACTTCGCACGCGAATACATCGCTGGCGCTATAGGCGCTATAGGCGCTTGCAGGCGCCCGCAGGCGCCCTCAGGCGCACCAGTCGGGTAGGCCGCACCGTCTCTGGTTCAATGCGGCCTACCCTGGGAGATCAGTTTCGGTGCTTGGCGCCCACCAACGTGTCCCTCGCTCGGGAACCCGAGACCGCCGAAGGAATCGCACGTGAAGACGACTCCTCACTGTCTCGCGTATAGCGTGAGAACTCCTCCTGATAACGAAACGTGATTTTGGTTTGGTCTGCCGGCGGCAGTTTCGCCTTCAGATCGACAAACCAAGTGCCCTCTTCCTCGTAGACATGATGGGCGACCGCCCCGCGTATATGCTCCAACTTGTCCAGGTATTCCTGGCTCATCGGATCCAAGTCCTCCAACAGCCCCATTTGTACTTTGGCAGCAGACTGCTCCGTGTAGGCCTTTGTTGAATGAGCTTGCTCATTGGCTTTCACCAAGGCCGGGTAAATGACCGCCTCTTCTGCAATCGAGTGGCCGGTGAGGAGCAACGACAGGCGCTTTTGGGCGCCCAGCCGGCCCGGGGCATCCGTAGCCGCTTTCACCGCCGCAAATGCAGCCTCGATTTGCCCATGATGCTCGAGCACGAGCGACAGCCAGTCGCCATCCGTTGCGGCATCGCGAGCTTTGCCACGAGCTTCGGCTCTTTGCTCTTCACTTTCCGGCGGCGTCACGGCCGCAACGACTTTATCTAGGATTGACATATGAACTCCTCTCCAGTGGGTGATTCAAACCAAACCCTAGCGCCAGACAACGGTCGGCAGGACCACCCCAAGACCTCGATGTCGCGTCAGACAAAGGCGGAAGGAGCGCTGGACGCTTCTGTGCGGTCCGACAGCCGTGTCTTACAGAGAAACTGCGCGCACGCCGGGCGGCGCCTGCGCTGCAATCGCCGTACTGTGGTTTCGGCTTACCCACATCAGGAGTTTTCAAATGGCCAATCATCAGAGGAATGATTCAAAACAGTCCGGAGGCAGCGATTCGAAACAGTCCGGCGGATCGGAGCGCGGCGGGTCAGGCAATTTTGCCAACGATCCGCAGCGCGCCAGCGAAGCCGGCAAGAAGAGCCGGCAATCGCAGCAGGGTTCCCAGGATTCCTCCCATGGATCGAAGGACGAATCGGAGAAATCCGCAGCGAGCGGTGCGGGAAACTTTGCCAACGATCCGGAAAAGGCAAGCGAGGCGGGGCGCAAGGGCGGGCAACATTCGCATAGCGGCTCCTCCCACAAGTAGCGGTCGCCAGACCAGGGAAGAGCGAATGTCGGCGATCCGGCATTCGCTCTCTGGCCTTATGGCGTGCCCACTCAGAGCCTGGAGGCCATATCGACGACATCCGCGGTGAAAGCACAACAGCTCCAGCGTTCCACCGCATGCGCGATGCGACCTACGGCTCATCAGTTCTTGACGAGGCGCAGGTGCGAAACGGCATTCGAAGGCGGCCCGCGCCTCATCGATCCCTGACGAGGCGGAGGCTCGACGCTAATGTGTTGGCGGAGAGCCGGGAGATCCCGGTGTTCCCGACGATCCGGGAGTTCCGGAGCCACCGGGGGTTCCCGGTGAGCCTGGAGTTCCGGGAGCGCCCGGCGTACCAGGGTTGCCGGGAGTCCCCGGTGTTCCTGGTGTCCCCGGCGACCCCGGCGTTCTGTGTTTCCCGGGTGTTCCCGGAGTTCCGGGGTTTCCCGGGGTTCCCGGTGAGCCGGGAGATCCTGGCGTTCCGGGGGTGCCCGGTGAGCCTGGCGTTCCGGGGGTACCCGGGGTTCCCGGTGAGCCTGGCGTTCCCGGCGTTCCGGGAGTGCCGGGGCTCCCCGGTGAACCTGGCATACCCGGAGTGCCCGGCGAACCGCCTGCCCCCGGCGCACCCGACGACCCTCCTGGCGCACCACCCGGCGCCTGAGCGATTGCGAAATCTGCAGTCACGAAAATCAATGCCGCCGCCGCCACGATCAATTTTGAGTTCATCTGGATCTCCTGGTTAACGTTAAACCGAAGATGAATGAATCGCGGTGCTTCTGCTGTCGGCGAGGGTCTATGCTGGTCGTAAGGTCACGGCGCCGAACGCTGATAGCCCGCGCTGACTCACTTTGGACTCGGACAGCGAGCTACAGGAGGTTTTCGGCACGGATGGGCAGCGCACGTAAACGCTTTCCCGTTGCATCGTGGCCCGCCAATCCGACTGCCGCCTTCCCGTCCGAGGTGACCGATACGCGCGCTGCGGCCGGACCGATGTTCGTCGGATAACAGGCGGTGGCACAGCCGTAACCGACCAGCCACTCGCCGTCGCGCATCATGCCGGGTTGAGCGTTGCGGTTGGACCAGCCGAATTGCGCCGCCGCCCGGTCAAAGCATTGCATCAACGATCTCGAGGAGAACGGAATTCCGGCCACCAGCCTTCCGCCCGCGCCCGCGAGTCCCTCGATGGTCTCGATGCGTTTGCCTTGTGCCGAGATTGCCAGGGTCAGGCAGGAAAGCACACGTTGTCCGCCGATGAGCACCGTGCAAGCGCCGCATTGACCTTGATCGCAACCTTTCTTGGTTCCGGTCAACTGCTGCAAGTGCTCCCGCAGCGCATCGAGCACGGTCACCCGTACATCCACAGTGAGGTCACGCGGCTTACCGTTGACCGTCAAGGTGACACGCGCCGGCCCGTCGGCGGCGGCTCTCGATTACATCTCCTCACGCGCGGCCAGGGGCGGAATCCCCACCGTCGCGACCGCTGCACAACCCGCAATGACCGACCGCCGAGATACGTTGAGCATGTCGCGCTACACCGGTTCAGCGTCAATCGCAAAATCGGCATCGGCCGCGATGTCGGCTCGCGACATCCTCTCGTAGGTACCGATCAACGCACCGGCGGCGAGCGCTCGATCCAGAATCGCCTCGATCACCTCGCGTCGACCCGGGGCGTGGGAGAATGGCGCCCCGGCGCGCAGCGCGAACACCTGGAACACGTAACGATGCACGCCGTGGCCGGGCGGCGGATCGGGCGGTAACCACGCTTGCTGGAAGAACGAGTTGCGTCCCGACTCGACTCCAAGGCCTTCCTTGACTTCGTGCCCAGGACTGCTCAGCGCTCCCTCGTCAACCGCCCCGTCCTCGGCGGCAAGCCCGACGACGATCGCGTGGACCAACGGATGCGGGGTGGGTGAATCCGCATCCTCGACAATCAGGACGATCGACTCCGCGTCGGCCGGCACATGGCTCCATGCAATGGGCGGCGAAATTCCGTCGCCATCCGCGGTGTATTCGACCGGCAATTGCGCGTTGAACGCAAAGGCGCGGCTGATCACCTCGAGCCGTGCCGTGGCGTGATGAGCGTGCAGTTGGTTGTAGACCACGCTTTCCATGCCGGCTCGCTGGTTGACGAGTGCGTGGCCCAGACTTTCGGGGAGATTCTTCAACATGTGTGTGCTGCCTTTCTTCAGTACGCCTGGTTGTGTGCGTTCCACCAACTTAAGTCGAGTGACCCGGATGCGATGGTCCGATGCGCATCAGGCGTGATGCGAAATCGAGCGTGATTGCCGCGTGCGCGCGGCTTTTCGCGCGGTCGCCGCCCGCTCGGACGGCGTTCGACGCTGTGCGGCTTTGTGAGCCTGGCGCGACAGCGCCTGCCGCGACCCGGCGGCGGGACTCTCGCGCTGCAACGCCTTCTCGGACGCGCGCGACCGTTTGGCGGTGGCGGCGCTGCGCGCCGGCGCTCCGTGACCACGGGCGTAGTCCCGTGCCGCCCGCTTGCGCGTTCCAGCGGATGCTTTTCCCGCGGCCGGCGGCGCCAAATCGACGCCGGCGCGCCGCGCCTTCGACAACCCGATGGCGATGGCTTGCTTCGCCGAACGGGCGCCATGCTTTCCGGCGCGTATGTGCTCGATCTCCTCCCGGATGAATTCTCCCGCCTGGGTGGAGGGGGCCTTCCCCGTTTTTCTATCGGCGCGGACGCGGGCCAGCGTGCGTCTTTCCGGCATGACTTAGCTCGATCTGTTGATGCGGTTGACGTAGTCTTCGAGCAAGCCGGGCAGTTGACCATCACCGAGAGTCGAATGTCAGCGTCGGCGGAATCCGACGCAAAGTCGGTAATCGACGCTCCGTCAGACGAGGCGTGTCCCGCGCAAGCAGGCTCGAGAGGCGCTCCAGTCATCCCCTGCTGCCGGCGGCGTCACGCGCCTCGTCCGACGACCCGGCCCCAATTGCGGAGCCGAAGGGCCCT
>Ga0116229_10010912_pt1 | contig 13535 bp, 19 predicted proteins | sample S1TSphgellanicum_3_FD_87313 | JGI IMG/M metagenome (GOLD analysis project Ga0116229, IMG submission 87313) | Host-associated microbial communities from peat moss isolated from Minnesota, USA - S1T2_Fc - Sphagnum magellanicum MG | ecosystem: Host-associated > Plants > Peat moss > Unclassified...
GCCATCCAGCCCCCATCCGATCATACCCATCATGCAAATCTTCCAGCAAACAACTTTGAACAAACCAATCAGTACTTCCCATGCAGATGTAATGCAGTGACGGCCGTCACAGACACAAAACGGCTCAAAGATGTGCTAATTAGTCTCCCTGATCAGTGGGCGCTCAAAAATTAGGGTCACCCCATTTCCCATTACATGATTGTCATCGCAGGGTTAAGTCATATAATGTGATCAAGAAAATGACATAATCTGCCACGCCATACCTTAATGTAACAACCTTTCCCAATGAAATACATCACCATATAAATGGGTTCAAAGTTCACACACATGATAGTTGCTGTCTAGTTTAAGCATGACAATTGTCAGGTGAGTTTTTATCTTCATAATTCATGTTGTGGCAGAGTGCCTAGTCAGCAGATCTTCTACTGGGCCCCTAGATAACAACATAAGCTCTCAAATCTCAAATGTTTTCAAAAACCAAAATTGGTGGTTCTTTATAGATTCAAATAACTATGCAATACTGGTTCAAAGAGTAGAAACGTGTAGGGAAAGGCTTGCTCTAAGAGTCTCCCTCAATAGTACTAGTTTGAACCTCGTGCTTAATGCACAGGTGTGTGTGTATTTGATGGTACACATTACAAAATTACAATTACAAACTACATTTCCAAAACCTCTTTATATATGACATTCTGCATGTATCCATCGAGACCCTGGCCACTGAAAATCTTGATGTTTGCACTGAGATAGCAACATACAGCTGACCATGGGAATAGACCGAAGATGGCAAATATACCCCAACGTTGTTCAACTTGTAAGTAAGTAGTAAGTTACTTATTTAGTAGGTATCAATCTGTTGAAAATTATTTTTTTGTTTTTGTATGTTGACAAGTTCCAGTATCCAGACCCCCTCCCTGTTCATAATGGTTAGGGTTTCTAGTGCAGCCGATTTTCACATGCATCATAATAATACCTTTGGCATGCAGCATATTATTATTATTGGCAAAATTGTTTTTCTGGGCAATCTGATCATTGCAATTACCAATATATCTATTAAGTTTGTGTGCTAAAATGGCAACTGACATCCATTACCATTATTATTATGGCGAATGCAAGCCTTGAATTTGCCAATGTCTAATAAAAGTGTGCTTAACAGCTGCTCGCTCTGACATCCATTGAACTATAATACAAAATTATGGTAATGTAAAAAACATTGAAAATTTCCAATATTTTAAATAAAATTTCAAAGAAAGAAAGAAAAACAAAGCCCAACCCAACTCTTTCAGTTGTTGAGAAAGAGACAGGATGAGTGTACCTAAATCCAAAACCCCCAAAAAAAATAAAAATAAAAAAAATAAAAATTTACAACACTAATATACATTATTCTCCGTCACGTCGCGTCTGCATTCCACTCTTTCTCTGCCTCGTCGGAGTAAACAGACCATGACGAAATGGATGGATGACCAGATGAATGAACGGATGGATGACGGGACAGATGGATGAAATGATGCTTCACAACGTCCTTTACTATATGTAATGGTGTGCATTGTAGAAAGGGTATTAGCTGAGGCAAAAAATTGTGGCAAACATGTGTAGGAATAGAATATGCATGCAGCCAATGAGACAACTGAACATACCCCCAAGAGGAGGAGGGTTCATCTTTTTTCCTTGGGAAGAGGGGGTGGTGAGGATGGTAGTTTTGAATTCTTGTGTTCCCATCATGTTCTCATCCGTTCCCAATGAAGTTCCTCAAGTTTCCAATAGCTTCCTCATGCTGATGTTCCTCAAGTTCTCAATGAACATCACATGGGTGTTCCCAATAGCACCTCACTTTATCCCATATACTTTGCCTGAAGTAATGAATGACAATCAATTGGGTCACTCATTATGGTTGGCCAATGAAAAATAATGGTCCTTTTCAAACGCTAAGAAAGTGGCCCTTTTCAAGGGCAGAGGCCTCCACGTCACTCAGAATGAGTGCTGGTAGTATGACATGGCCCCTACTGATAGTGTGAAATGGCTGTCGTCAGTTCAAGCCAAAATTGTATTCCAAATCCTACATGGACACAAAGTCTCTACTGCCTGGGGCAAGAGAGAACCCATCCATCCATCCATCCAATGACTTGACAAGAGTTAGGATACTTTTTGGATGTGGGTTGTTGTTTCTGGTTGGTTTTCCATCTGGAAATGCTGGTTTGGGCAGTGTTTCGATTGCCCGGTTGGATGAAATTGTCCAAATGCACTAGAGAAGATGCCGTCTCCGGACAATTCTGTTGTTGGAGCCCAATGAGGTTGCACCTTGGGCAATCGGTCAAAAATGGCCCTTTCCCCAGTGTCCTTGCTAGGGTTCGCGTGCAGAATCGTCAGCAAGTAGCTATTCCACCTCTGAATAAGCATGGGAGGTGGGCCTAGTAAAGCCTTCCAGTTGAGACCAACCGTCAAGGGAAAGTGCAGCAAGTAGGGGAAGGGCGCCTTTCCTGGTGGAAAAGATTTTGAGAGGGGTTATTCTAGCCTTATAGAATTAGGGCAAAATCTGCACCTTCCTCAACACAGCAGAATTCTGCAAAATAATTAAGCCTCAAAACAAAGCAGAATAAACCCTTCCGAATCTTTTTTAAGTGTAGGGAAATAGGTACGCACCTGGTGGTGGGGGCCATTCCAGAAAATAAAGGGCCTAATATGAGATGGGTAGAAGACTTAACAAAAGTTGTAGACTCAGCAAAAGACAGAAAGAAAGAAAGAAAGAAATTCCTTGTCCCAATCCTTTGTTGGAAAGTGGGCAATTGTAAATAATAAATAAATAACCTAGGGGCTAAGTAGATTTTGCAAAAACCTAGGATCTACCTAATCCACCCTAAGATGAACTGTGATTGGTTGATAAAGCCCAAAAACAGAAAAAGGGCTTATGGGAAAAAAATAAATAAATAAAAAATTCTACATTTGCGTTTGAAAATCTCAGTCAATTCACTTCCTAAGAAAGAAAATAAAATCCTAAAGGCAAAATTGTATTGGATAGTAAAGAAAAAAAGGGCTACTCCCGAAATGGGAAAGGGAAAAGAAAACAGAAAAGAAATCGGCATTGCCGGCGCCGGAAACAGACCGTGCGGCGAATGGCGGCAGCTTCCGCTTCCGTCTTCGCTTCGTCTCCTCCTCCGACGAGAAGCGTCTCTCGCTCGCTTCCTCACTCGCGCGTCGCCATTTGCTGCAGCAGAATCAGTTGAAACCGCTGCGCGGTTTTGCCTTTCTATGGACATGATGAACGCCAGTCACCCAAAAGTTTTTCCCACAAACTCTTTTTCGTGAAAGGATGTTTCTCGATGACGCAAAGAGGGTTTTCTCCACGCACGTCTCCCGCTTTGTGTTTTCTGGGTGAGCGCGTATATATGTAGGCTATCTCATCCATCTATCTATTTATGTATCTATCTATATTCCATGGGGGACTAGAACCACTTTGATTTGCAGCTCCTCACATCCGTCGTCTTCAGTAGAGGAGAGGAGACAGAGAAAGAAACCAGCGGCAGCAGCAGCAATGGTGTGGTCAAATTACAGTAGCGGCATGGGACCCGATGTGTGCGCGGCCTGCATGATGCTACAACGGTGCATACCAGGTGGGAGCACTACTGCTGCTGCTACGTCGTCGTCTTCTCACTTCCCTTCTTTCCCTTCCTCTAACTTCCGATGCGCATCCCTTGTATTCAATTTGCGCACCAGCAGTGGTGCAGCAGCAGCAGCAAGACGGTGGAGCTTTCGTCCAGAGAACGAGTTTCAGAAATCCAAATTGGAGGCAGGAGGAGGAGGAAGAGGAGGAGGAGATAGGAAGACTGCAGTGGCTGCGAGTCATCAGCTTCTTCTTAGCAGTAAATATTCATTTGCTTCTGGAAGCTTGATTGGCTCTGGATATGGTGGAAAGTTTGAGATCTGTAGGTTAGAGAAGTGGCAGAGGGTGGCTGTGGCGGCAGCTCGAGCAGAAGGAGCTGAAGAAGATTCACAAGAGCAATCCTCGTCAGCATCAGCAAGGAATGTGAAACCATCTAGAACAGAAGAAGAGAATCTTCCTAGCACATCAGGGAGGACATCCCCTTCATCCCCACCACAGCAAAGTAGCAATTGGTGGCGGAAACCCAAATGGAGGTGGAATTTGAATTGGAACTGTAAAGGAGCTCCTGCTGTTCAGGCCCATGAGATTGGCGCATTACTGCTTCAGTTAAGTGTGGTTGTTCTGTTCATGCGGTTGCTACGACCGGGCGTTCCATTCCCTGGGCCATCAACAGCAGCTGCAGCAGAACCGAATGTGCCAACCGCTTATGTCAGTGTTCCATTCAGTGAATTCTTGAACCGAATCAATCGAAATGATGTTGAGAATGTAGAGGTTGATGGTGTCCATTTCACCTTCTCTCTCAGGCCGAAAGCACGCCAAGCAGAACTTTCAAAAGATGCAAAGGTTAGTGCAATTTTTTCTTTTGTCCAATTCTATGCATCTTCCTTGAGGGATTGAGATGGAATCCATTGATATCAATTGCAATTATTGTATCATCAACATGGTGATTGAGATTTCTCCATTTCAGACATGCTGAAATTTTAGGTTTGATTTAGGGTTTGAGCCAGAAAGCGAGGTCTGCTTCTGACAAGCATCTCCTCAGTGCTGCACACCTGCAAGCAATGCCGCTGGATCCATTTGGGAATGCTCCAGCACCTGTCCAACTGCTTGTTGTGTGTTGGAATGCTTAGGCTGCTTCCTTGCCTTTTATATGTACAATGCAGATGTGTGTATCAAAGCTTTGGTTTTGGCTGGAATGGCATGGCATCTTTGGTGTTTGACAACTCAATGTGTTGGTGGTCATGGCAGGTGAAGACAGCTGATGGGCAAGAGAATGATGGTCGGCAAACCTTGCCAGCAGATGTTCTTGCTCTTGCACAGTTTACACGGTCAAGCACACCTGCAAAACGAATTTGTTACACAACAACAAGACCTAGTGACATGAGTACTCCATATCAGAAGATGATAGAAAATGGTGTGGATTTTGGTGCCCCGGATAAACGGTCAATGAAGCTCATCAACTCACTATCTGTGAGTGATCTTCTCAACTGTGTGTTCTGTTCTCCCTTTCAGGAAGCCTGTGAGAATTTTTGTCTGGTGAGAGACACATATGTTGCCAGCCCTTGCATGCGGGTACTTGGGAGTATATCCACCACAAAGGTGGGCTGTATTAGAATTCAGTACTTTTGCATGCACTGTATGGGGTGTGCTCACTATTGCCTTCCTGGTTGGCTGCTGGTTTGCAGATAACCCTTTTGTATCTTGCGCTATTTGCTGGTCTTTTAGGACGATTTCCTCTCAAACTTCCACAGGTTTTTTTTTCTCTCTTACAATGTCTTGTCTCTCACTTCTTCAAATTTACAATGATGTGTATTTGGCCATCTCCTCTGCTGTTCATCCATTGACCCATGCTGTGGGACGCTAGTGCATGGGCACATGTGGGTATGGCTGGCTTTCACAATTTTCCAAGCCTCTTCACTTGAGTTCATTATCATTTCTGACAATTCGTTGGCTCTGTGCATGTGGCAGCGATCAACCGGCCGACTGAGGGGTCGAAAAGGACTGCTTTCTGGAGGTGGGAAAGATCGTGATGGTGGGGGACCTGTCATGTTTGCAGATGTTGCAGGCGTGGATGAAGCTAAAGAAGAGCTCGAAGAGATTGTGGTACACAAGTAACTTCAGTAGCCTCCAAATTGGTGGTTTCAACTTGGAGCTTTATCTTGGGTCTGAAAGGATTTCCCAATCCTGGTCTGGTCTTGGGATATCTTTGTACATAAGATGAGAAGAATGTGCATTTTTGTACTTTTCCAAATCTTGTTTTTGAAATATTATTTGCCCTAAATTTTGAGTTATTATGTACTGTATCTACACCCGCACATTGTCAGCATCTGATGAAGGCAGTGGAGAGTAATGGCAGCTGGGCACTGCCATTCATGTGTAAGGTGATGGTCTGATGCTTTATGAATGATATTCACAAGGTTATGACTGCATTTGTTCTTATCATGTGTGTAGGTCTGGCCAGAGCTGACATAAGGGTTAACTTTCAAAGTATTATTGTGGAGTTTTTCTCTGCAATCTCATATATAGGATTTTGTGAATTTTCTCAGGTTAAGGTCATGTTGGACTAACCACGTTTCCCAATTCTTGGGCAGGTGGTCTTGGAGAATTGTTGTGTGCTAAACAAGATGTGGGCTGTTCATGCTTTCACAAGGCTCAGGGTTGTCTTTCAGTATCATATATTATGAATCTAATAAAGCTGGAGCTTAGCTAGCCAGAGTGTATTTTGCTGACCTTTTCCTCCTCCTGGAAATCTTCCTTTCCCAAATATTTGCAACTGGGTGTGTAGCTAGTCTGCTGATCCTGGCATTAATGTGCATGTGTAGGAATTTCTTAAAAACCCAGAGCGCTATTCAAGGCTTGGTGCGAGGCCACCAAGAGGTGTTCTGCTGGTAGTTTATCATTCTCTCCAATCTGCTCTATGAATTTTGCTGAGTGTTTTTTCACCATAGCCTGCTATTGTATCACATCTGACATTCAAGTGCTGCATGAACTAGGCCCTAAGTCTTGAGTTCTGAAAGTGTTTGTGTTTCTTTACCAACTCTCAGCATTTGTCAGAATTGAGAACCAAATGAAAAAAATGAGGTTTCTTGCTTTTTGCTGGTCTGGCAGGTGGGACCACCTGGCACCGGGAAGACCTTACTTGCAAAAGCAGTTGCTGGGGAGGCAGATGTTCCCTTTATAAGCTGCTCAGCCAGTGAGTTTGTTGAACTTTATGTTGGGATGGGTGCTTCTCGTGTCCGTGATCTCTTTGCCCGGGCAAAGAAGGATGCACCTTCGATTGTCTTCATAGATGAGGTACATCCAAAGATTCTCAATTTGAATGGACACATTTATTTTCCTGATTGGAGCAATAAGATATGGTCCTGAGACCTGATCTTGCTCCAACTAATGACATCTGGACTCTGAATGTATTTGGGGATTGGTGACTATGTATGCAGATTGATGCAGTTGCTAAAGGTCGTGATGGCCGACTTCGGAGTGTTGGGAATGATGAACGGGAGCAGACACTGAATCAGCTTCTCACGGTTTGTATTTGTGGTTCTTTTGTCCTTCATGCCTTTGATGCGTGCTCTGGATATATGGCATTCAATGTAAAGCAGCTGCTGTGTTTCCAGCTTGATCCTTTTTAGGCCTGCAGTGTCCGTTTGTTGCAACCTTCATGCTTGATGACCAGAGGAATTTATTCTGAGGCTTGGGGACTTTGGGTTGACAAGCTTGGTCACTGGAACAAGAACTGTGGGACAGATTCCATTACATCCTGCAAAGTTATCAGAGAGTGGAATCTTGCCTGTTTGATGATGTACTGACCTGCTTGGTATGTGGGTGCAGGAGTTGGATGGATTTGAAAGCAACTCAACAGTCATTGTACTTGGGGCCACCAATCGTGCTGATGTACTGGATCCTGCATTGCGGCGACCTGGCCGATTTGATCGCATTGTAATGGTAGGTGCTGAAGTTCTCATCCCCCTGATCCACTAGAGTTGCACTCCGAAGGAAATGGTTTTTGTCTGCAGGTCTCATCAGCCTTTCCAAAATGGTAGAGTAATGTTCAATGAGGAATGAATTACCAACTTATTATCTGGTATGACATAAGCAGTGTTTTTTCCCTCAAATTTGTGAAGTAGGTCTGTTGGCGATCATGCACTAGAGGACTCAGCCAGATTTGGTCAGACATCAGAGGGTGAAGTAGAAAAAATTAGGATTCCTCCTATAATTTGGCAACTTCAGGATTTGTTTTCCTCATTATGTGGTGACTTGGGCCTATTTTTCCCAAAAAGAACCCTTTGTACCTTTTGCACCTTCCTTTTTCTTCTTGATGGGTTGTGAAAATTCACCAAGAAAGAAAATACTGGACATAAGAGGTTGGTGGATGCAGCTGCTTTTTTCTGATAAAACTTCACCCTTGGAGGGATACAAGCATGTTGCTGAAGGTGGCAAGTGTTATTCTTTCTTACTTGCATTTTGGAGTTGTGGCTACTGTCTTTGCAGGTGGAGCCTCCTGACAGGCAGGGTCGAGAAGAGATTCTGAATGTTCATGTCTTGAAGAAGCAGCTTCCTCTTGCAACAGATGTAGACATCAATGTGATTGCAGCAGCTACAGCTGGTTTCACTGGGTAGTTTCTTGTTGCTGCTTTTTAAATTCCATACCTTTAATTGTAACCTCTTCTGTCAGGTGAATTGTGTAATGTGAGTGGGATTGGAGATTGTTCTCACATGCTAGTGCAATGACAATCCACAGGGCAGACCTGGCAAATCTGGTGAACGAGGCTGCATTGCTGGCTGGGAGGGCTAGCAAGCTAGAGGTGGGAAAGGAGGAGTTTTCACGAGCTGTTGAGCGTTCTATAGCTGTAAGTTCATCATGTCATTGTCTAGCTGTTATTATCCATTCCACTTGGGGTTCTTTGGATTTCCTTTCCCAATTGTTTTTCTGGAAGGCATGACCAGAGGGACTGTGTGCGGGTACTTGGGTTTTGGGGTGACCTAAATTTCTCACCTGCTGGAAAACAGGGAATTGAGAAGAAGCGCTCTACACTGCATGGTTCTGAGAAATCTGTGGTTGCAAGACATGAAGCTGGTCATGCTGTGGTTGGCACAGCGGTTGCCAAGTTCATTCCTGGTCAGTCTCGTGTGCAGGTAAAGTCCTCCAGTCATTGGCTGGTATGTAGTCTTGAAGGGAGAGTTTGCAGACTGTGAGTATTGTGAAAAAAAATTAAAAAAAATAAAATGAAGGAAATCACTGTGGGACCTACTTTTTCTATTCTTGGTGCAGAAATTGAGCATTCTTCCCAGAACAGGAGGGACTCTGGGGTTCACATACATTCCTCCGGCTGCTGAGGATCGGTATCTTTTCTTCGTTGATGAGCTTCGAGGGCGTTTGGTGACACTGCTAGGGGGACGAGCAGCTGAGGAGGTGGTGTATTCAGGGCGTGTATCAACAGGTGCCCTTGATGATATTAAGCGTGCCACTGATGTGGCTTATAAAGCTGTGGCTGAGTACGGTCTCAACTCATCTATTGGTCCCATGTCTCTGGCCACTCTATCTGGTGGGGGCCTTGATGAATCAGGTGGTTCATTCCCCTGGGGCAAGGATCAGGTACCCATTTTAATTTTCCTCCCTGATGGGTTCTTTTGCCACTTGGTCCCTTTTTCAGCAAAGCAGCCCCCAAAGGAAACTGAGACCTTGGTCAGTGAGGATTGATGTAGCATGCTGTAGATTGCAAAGGAAGGATTTGATCAATCAAAGTTCCTAGTTTGTCAAGCTCTTGATCATTTGCTCATGGTCTCAGATGGGTTGAACTGCAGGGTCAAGTTGTAGACATGGTGCAAAAGGAGGTGAGAACACTGTTGCAGTCTGCATTGGCTGTATCACTGCTGGTCATTCGCTTGAACCTTGCAGTCCTTGAGGGTCTTGGTGCACAGCTTGAAGGTAAGTAACTACTGTGTATTGAAATTGATTTCTGATCAGGTTTTGCTCATTATCATATACAAAACATATAAAAAGTGCAAATCTTCGAGCTGGGTTATAGTTGTGGTAAATGGACATGAGTCTGTCCCCTTTGGGCCATTGGCCCTTTAGTAGACAACAAGTTCAAGTGACTTGCAACTGTGTATCTGCCACCAGAAACAATTTGAACTCATTTTGTGAAAATAGTAGACTGCTACTGGTTTCTTTGCATCGTCCACTTGTGCACCTCTGAATGTGTGAGGACATATATTGTGCAATTAAGGGGAAATTGGAGGACAACAGATGAGCCACATGATTTTGCAGAACATGGTTATGGCAGGTGTTGTTTACTTTATGTGGAGCGTGTGTGTGAAATTACTTATGCACTAACATCATATTGATGGTGAGGGTGCAGCTGAGGAGAGACTTGAGGGGGAAGATTTGGAAAATTGGCTCAATATGGTTGAGGCACCTATGGAGTTGGCAGCTTTCATCCGCAGCGACTATGTAGCTCCTGCAGAGCAATTGAGCACCTCTTAACATCATGGTATATAGTCTTCCAAATCTAATCATCCTGCTGTTTTACATGTCTAGTTCTCATCGGTCCTTGCTTCATAGAGGTACTGGTAAAGTATAAGATCAGCTTATGCTTTGACATTTGTAAATTCTGTAGAAATTACGTGGTTTTCATCTCTCGGTTTTGGAATTACATCGTGTTATATTTCCAAAGGTCTCAATTTTCTGAGAGGCAGAAGGTGCATACTTGTGTGATGAGTTAGGAGGGTAGACATGATGTGGCTGTCTTTGTTTATTATGCAGCTGCCAAATTGCTGCAGGTGTAAAGGGAGAGACCCAGTGTACAAATTAGTATGAAGTTTATACAAGGAGAAATGCAAGCAATTCCATCCTTGGGTTCCATGCAATCTATTTGTCGAGGCATCCCCACTCACGTGGAGTTATACAGTGTGCTGGTTTGTTCCTCCAGTCGGCAATCTCATGTCCAAGCCCTCTCCCCACCCATGTACAGCATTGTGTTGGGCCAACACATCTGGTTGCTCACGTACTGCATTTGATGGAAGTCCACTGACCACCCCATGCAATGGTCTCCATATACAACCGTGATTGAGTTGGCATTTGAAGAAGCTGCTGGAGATTGTGAGATCAGAATATGATGCAAATCTCTTCTGGTTTCCAGAGGCAAATTCTTTTGCAGCAGGGAAGAGCACGTCATTTAGGGTAGTACCAGAAAATGTAGTGGTGTGAGTTTCTACAGTGTTATTTGTAACCTGGTAACAAAGTTACTGTGTGTATAAACTTCAAGGAGTTACATAATGATTAATCAGGTTCCTCATGGTGAGTCTGACTCTGCTGCTTATCCCACAAACATGGGGGTGCTTCTTTGCCTCTTCCTATGTACTGTTGGAATTTGATTTCGGGTGTTGAGCAGCAGCAAGCAACCAATGGCACCTTTTTTGTCATGTCCTTTTTCAAGTGAAAAAGGTACTGTGTTTCTAAACACCCCAATTGGCTACCTAATCTTTGTTGTAAGAATCAATTACCCATTTAGCCACAAGTAGTGAACTTGGAGTCTTGACAACTAACTCTTTTCATCTTCTTTGTTTGAACTAATTGTTTTGAGATGTGATTTTATCTTGTAAAACCAATTCTCATGCATGTTGGTGGGTAGCTATGTTTATGCTCTATTATCATCCATATGAAGATTGAAAGGGATGTTGTATACTTGGCACAAAAGGTGAAGAACCCTTTTGTTGCTCTTCAATATCTTGATAGGCACCTTTGTCAGACAAAGGAATGTTACACCCTCATGAAATGCAGGTTTTTCTTTCACTGTGTTTTCGGTCTTGTTCACAAAAGCCCAATGCTGAGCTTATCATCAGTTCTCTCATATGTGAGATATTTCATTATACTGAGCTCATTGTTCATGGATGAAGTTCATCCATAATTGTTATTTTTCCATCTATAATGCATGAGGTTCACCCATCATCACAAGTTCCTTGGGCAGTTCATTCACTTTTAAATTTATTTTTGCATTGGATACAAACTAGGACACAAACAGAAGCAAGGAAATAATGAAAAGAGAGTTGTTTACATAATGGGAGGTTCTAGTACTCGTGCATTCTCTTAAGGTTTGGAAACACCCTTGGGCTCATGCCCCCTCGGGGCCCTCAGGAGAATGCCCTCGTAGGGGAACCTCCACTACAACAAAAGGCTGATAAAGATAAAATTAGAGTGCAATAATACGTTCATTCCTACTTGGTGGTGATTGCATACACATCTCATAATCCAATCCTATGTGAATGCATCATAACATAATTTTGCTTAGTGTATTTTTTAAGGTTAATTGACCAAGTAAACCAAAAGCAAGCACGTTGTCAGGGATGAATGATCAGACATGAAATGCATTTTTCATTCAGTCCCAATTTCCTAGGCAACCATGGTGGTTAGCTTAGTTGCTGTTCACACTAGCTAAGTAGTAACAACCTACCATCCCTTACCTATGTGTTAAGCATTTACATGATCTATATAGTACCTACCTAGAGGCCTCCTATTATTGTCTGCTTCTTCTTCTTTTTTTTCTTGTCTGCCCATTGGCTTGATCCATCTTTTTCAGAAAAAGATGGATGATGCCCAGACACAAATTTTGGGTCCTGTTATGCATGCCTTCATCATGTATAATAAGACACAAAATTGTGTCTAGGCGCATCAGGATGTGTCTGGTCATGACCAGCAGACACATCTTAGTTGGGCAATTGGGCAGTCAGGGCAAAAAAGAAGCAAACAATACTTTTGTATGGTCTGCAATAAGGACCCATTGCTGATTTGAAGTCGTCTGTCAACTCAGTTGAGGTACATGCCCAACTGAGACTTGAGTCACAATAGGCTTCCAACTGATGGACGGGGCACTTGTCTTACATATTTCATAAGGTCCTTGACAGGATTTTTAAGTAGGAGAAGGGCCTATCTCTCAAACCTTTCAAGCTATGTCTCCTACTTTGCCTTACCAACCTTGTGACAAGTGCGTCGACTTCCCAAATGTTCTGAAGATAAACCCTTCTTCCCCTATACAAAAAAAAACTGACATCTAACGTATAACATGCATAAGCTACATACTACGTACTTTATTAGTCAAAACATGTGCTCACAAATTCAAATTTGCGTTACATACTACGTACTTTATTGGTCAAAACATGTGCTGACAAATTCAAATTTGCACATTACTAACTTGTTGGCACTTTTTGAATGTATTTGTTAGTAAATAAGGGTGTTAAATTTGCTCTCGTGAGGTGAGCAGGAAGAATCTCCTTTGGTGATGTACTATGAAATCTAAGGAGAGATTTCATTTAAGCTTTTGCAATGAAACATTTGTTAAACCAGCAGTGTGCATATTTCACCTCTGCTATTAATTAGATGAGGTGCCTCCCAAGTTCAATTTTATTATTATTATTATTATTATTGCAACCAGCCAATTTGATTAGCCCATCACTCAAAAAAAAATAGAATTATGGAGGTTCCCCTAAATAGAAGGTTCTATTTTGAAGTGTAGAGTACCTTTCCTTTGACCCACTTATATAGGTGAAATGACAACAACATTTGCCAAAGCACATGGGATAAAAGTGAGGTGCTACTGAAAACATGTTGGGGAAGATATTGGGAACCCGATGGGATCTTGATGGGAACACATTGGGAACAAGAGAAAAGTGCTAATGGGAACACATTGGGAACCTAGTGGGAACCCATCAGGATCTTGAAGGGAACACGTTGGGAACAAAGGAAGAACGTAAAAAATCCTCCCCCCTCCCCCCTCCAACCAAAACTTAAAAAAAATAAAATCAAGGAACTTTGAGTCCATGCGGAGCCTTCCCATTGGCTGCATGAAATTTCTATGTTCCAAAACTGTTCGTCACCATTTTTGGCCTGGGTTTAGGGTTTGAAGGTAAATTTCTAAACCCATTATAAACTGGGGGTACTTATTTA
>Ga0116229_10010916_pt1 | contig 13532 bp, 16 predicted proteins | sample S1TSphgellanicum_3_FD_87313 | JGI IMG/M metagenome (GOLD analysis project Ga0116229, IMG submission 87313) | Host-associated microbial communities from peat moss isolated from Minnesota, USA - S1T2_Fc - Sphagnum magellanicum MG | ecosystem: Host-associated > Plants > Peat moss > Unclassified...
CAGATTGATCTCGTCGACGTAGAGGATCGCACGGTTGGCCTGCGCGAGCAGGCCCGGCCGGAACGCGACCTTGCCCGTTTCGAGCGCCGAGCGCAGGTCGATGGTGCCGACGACGTCGTCGATCTGCGCGTTCGACGGCAGCTCGACGATCTCGGCGCGCACGTTGTGCGGCTTCGGACGCTTGGGGTTCTCCGCCCGGCACTCTTCGCAGAGGGCGCTGCCGTCGGGATCGCAGCCGTAGGGGCAGCGCGCGCGCCGCAGCACGGGGAGCAGGTCGACGAGGCCGCGGACGATCGACGTCTTGCCGATGCCCTTGGGGCCGGACAACAGCACGCCGCCGATGCGGGGATTGATTGCGGCCAGCGTAACCGCGAGCTTCGCCTCTTCCTGCGCGACGATCGCCGAGAAGGGATAGTTCAAGCGACGGGTTCGGCGGCGCGCTGCGCCTGGGGCTTCTTGCTGAGCACCACCGGAGCGGGGCCGCCGTGCAGTTCGATCGTCGGCGTCGCGTCGGGCATCGGGCACGCGTGCGTCCACTCGGAACGCGGCAGCATCCGCGCGGGGCCGTTGGGCTGGGCCATCAGCTTGATATATTGGATGACGTTGTCGGCGTAGCGCAGGTATCGAGCGACGAACGCGAACGGCCGCGCGATCCCGGTGGCCTCGCGGCCGCGCTTGTTGGCCTGATTGTTCTTCGACATCTTGCGCAGGCACGAGATAAAGAAGTTGGACTCGGTTTGAATGCCGAGGCCCCACACCTCGCGGGCCGCGCGTTCGGTCTCGTTGATCACCTTGCGGTCGAACTTTTCCCAGTCGATGCCGAGGCGGGCGTAGACCTTCGACTCGGAGTCGCGAAGGTACATCGTCACGTAGACGGCCAGCGTGAAGAACTTGATCGCGAAGCGATTGCGCCAGCCGGTCAAGAAGTGGGGCTGGCTGCGCAGCATCAGCGCGAAGAAACGGCTATGGCGGCGCTCGTCCTTACACCAGTTGTCGAAGTACCTGAAGATCGGATGAAAGCGATACTCCGGGTTGCGCTTGAGGTGGTCCGAAATATTCTGATAGCGATAGAAGCCGACGATCTCCGAGAGATACGTCGTAATGAAGATGAACTTGGGATGCATGTACTGCATGCCTTTGATCTTCGGCAACTTGCCGAGATCGAATCGCCGGCCCATGTTGCGCATCACGTAGTTCAAGAACGACGAATGGCGGGCTTCGTCGCGAGCCATGCACTTGTAGATCGACTGCAGCGTCGGGTCGGTGAGCTTCTTGTGCACGTCGCTGTAGAGCAGGCATCCCGAGAACTCGCCGATCGCGGACCGGTTCAAGAACTCGTAGAACTCGCTCCACAACGGATCGTAATCGATATCGAGCGCGTCGTCTTCCCAGCGAAAATGCGCCTTGTTCCAGTCGGCCTCGAAATCGGCGCGCATCTCTTCGAACTCTTCGCGGACCCAATCCACGCTGAGCGAGTTGAGGATGTCGATATCGGTGCGATAGAGGCGCGGGGCGAGAAGCTGCGGCGCGGTCGACATTATCGGCGGACGGCCTCGAAGACGAACGAGTCGTAGAAAAACCGGCGGATGCGGTGCGTGTGGGTCATTTTGAAACCGGCCCGGTAGAGCACCTGTTCGATCTCGTCGTACGAGAGCAAGTACAGGTTGGTCATGCGGTTCTTCTGATGAAAGAAGCGCTTCCCGATCTGCATCCAGATCGAGTTCAGCGGCGTCCGCAGGGCGAACGATCCGACGACCTTCCTCGAGCTCAGCGAGGCCAGCTTCTCGAGCATCGACTTCACTTCCGCATACGGATAGTGAAAGAGCACGTCGAGGCAGCAGACCAGATCGTAGGACTGCGCCGAGGCTTCGACCGCGGCGATATCGCCCACGAAGAACTGCGGAGCGACGCCGCCCGAGCGGTCCTGCGTGTTGTAGCGCGCGAACGAGACCATCGGAGCCGATACGTCGAACCCGTGGACTTCGTAGCCGATCTCGGAGAGCCGCATCGAGAGCGCGCCGGTGCCGCATCCCGCGTCGAGCGCGGTGCCCGGGACGTCGTCTTTGATCCAGGCAGTCACCTGGTTCATGGCCCGGTCGTGGCCTTCCCGAATGACGCGCCAGATCGGCGGGATCCCGCCCTCGCCGTAAATGGCTGCCCAGCGGGAGAAACCGGAAGTCTCAAAGTATTTCGAGACGCGCCGGCTCGTTTCGGACGGACTGTAACTTCCGAACAACGAGCGAAGGCGATCCGTCTTCGGAGCTATGCGATCAAGTTCAATGTGCTTTAGCAAAACGCCACACCTTTTCTCGACAGAGAGGCTGGCATCAGCATACGGCAGCGGGCCGCGCCGTCCGGTGATAGCCGTCACCATTCGGCGCGCCGATTTCGAGGAGGTGTAGGTTCCCATGGTGCCCGCCGACCCCACCGACGAACGCAACGACTACGCGCCGGGCGGCCGCTCGATGGCCCTGCGCATCTTCGTAGGCGCCGAGCGCGTCGTCTTCTCGCTCGTCGGCGCGATGTTTTTCATCGCCGCCTTCTCGCTCGCGCTCCGGGCGACGACCGACCTGTGGGCGCTGGTGGCCGGACCGCGCGACTCGATCATCGTTGCCGGAACCGCCTTCCTCGATCTGATGCTGCTCGTGCTGATGCTGGTGGAGCTTGCCTACACGGTGATCACCTCGCTGCGCGGCACCGATCTCTCGGCCGAGCCCTTCCTCATCGTGGGCCTGATCGCCGTGATCCGGCGCATCCTCGTCATCACGATCGGGGGCGTCAACCTGGGCGGCTCGGGCGGCGAATCCTCCGGCGCCGGGGGCAGCCTGGGGTCCCAGCCGATCGAGCTGGGGATCCTCACCGCCGTGGTGCTGGTCTTCGTCGGTTCGATCGCGCTCCTGCGGTCGCGCGGCATCCGCCGGGATGCCTCGTTTTCCCAGGCCCGCTTGCCTAACGCCGACCAGTGGCCGTAGTCGCGTTGCCCTCCGGCGGGGTCCTCCACGCCGGCGGAACCCCGGGGGGCGCGGCCATCCTCTTCTTACACGGCGTCGGCGGCGGGGCGTGGTCCTGGGGACCCCAGCGCGAAGCGCTCGCCGCCTCCGCCCGGACCTTCGTATGGGAAGCGCGCGGCCACGGCGCCGCGGCGCCGGTCGACGACGCCGGGCTCTCCGACTACTACGCGGACGCGCAGGAAGGGCTCGCTGCCGCGGTCCGCGAGACGGGCAGGCCGCTGGTGGTCGCCGGACACTCGATGGGCGGCCTGCTGGCGATCGCGCTGGCCTGCGACCGGCACGCCGACGTCGCGGCGCTCTTCCTCATCGATCCGGTCTACTCGGACGGGAGCAGCGAGGCCTACGGGCACTTCGCCCCGGCGGTCGGTCCGATCGCCCGGTGGCTGTGCGGACCGCTGCTGCGGTCGTTCGAGCACGACGGCAAGATGAGCCGCGCGGTCGCTCGCTGGGTCTTCGAGCGAGCCTTTCAAGACCGCAGCCGCATGGAAACGGCCTGGGAGGATCAGCGCTTGCAGATCCCGTTCGAGTACCCGCGGATGCTGCGCGAATCGTTCGATCGCCCGGTCGGCTTCGAGCTGCGCGACTTCGCAAGCGAGATCGGCGTGCCCACGACGTTGCTGGAGGGCGGACGTCCGGGAGCGGCGCCGCGCTTCCCTCTCCTAACCAAGGCGCTGAGCGAGCGGCTCGGAACGCGGTTCACCCACGAAACGATCCCCGGCGGGCACTACCTGCAGCTCGACCGGCCGGCGGAGGTCACGCAGCGCCTCGCGGCCTTCGTGGAGACGGTAGCGCTGGCCGGCTGTTAAGGCAGCGGAGCCGGCGAGAAGGCTGCAAGCGCGGCGCGCGTTTGAGGCGGGACGATCCGCCCGGCGGCGATCGCCGCTTCGATGCGCTTCAAACGCTCGATGCGCGCATCGCCGACGATCCGCTTCGTATAGCGGAAGTCGGTGAGCTCGATGCCGCCGTCGGCCAGGCCCAGCTGGGTGATCCCACCCTCCGGCTTGGCAGCCACGGTCTCCAAGCACGCGCGCAGCGCCGCCCGGTCGATCCGCTTGACCACGCTCGTGAGCACGACGCCGGGCGCCAGCGCATCCTGATCGGCATCCGACCCGATGATGAACCGGCCGGGGTGGGCCTTCGCCGCGTCGATCGCTCCCAAACCGGAGACTCCGGCAACAGTATAGATGATGTCGGCGCCATCGCCGAACAGGGCGTCGGCCGCGCGCCGGCCCGCATCGCGGTCGTCGAACGAGCCGGCGTAGCGCACGGCCACCTTGACGCGCGGGTCGACCTCGCGAACGCCCGCGGCAAATCCGGCCTCGGACGCCTCCAGCAGCGGCGCCTCGACGCCGCCGAGGAACGCAACGCGCCCCGTTTTCGTCGTCATCGCGGCGAGCGCTCCGGCAAGAAACGCGCCCTCCTGCACGTTGAACGTGATCGAATTGACGTTGGCGCCCTCGACGGCCGCATCGATCAGCACGAAGTGGACCTTGTCGAAGCGCCGCGCGACCCGCTCCACGTCCGCCGCCATCGGAAACCCGACCGCGACGATCGTATCCGCGTTCTCGGTTGCCAGCAGGATGAGTTGCCCGTCGTAGTCCGACGCGGAGGTCGGCGACGGCATCAGAATCCCCGCGCCGCTCTGCCGCCTGCACTCCTGGAGCCCGGCCGCCGCTTGGTCTACGAACCCGCTATAGCCCGAGCCCGGCTCCACGGTGACCAGGCCGACGTCGGCTTTGAGCGGGGCTGCCGCGTGAGAGCACGCAGCAAGTTGCGTGCAACCGAACAGGAGGATGGAGCAAAGCGTCGCAAATCGGGCAAACATCGCCGGAGCATGTACGCTGATTGCGAATGAAGGCCTGCGATGCGGGATCGAGGTCGATGCGGGACCTAGGTCACAGAAGGCACGTTCGATCAGGCCGTATCCTGAGCGCGGAACCTAAGGTACACTGTCGGTAATAGGAGGCAGTCGAAACATGGGAAGCTTTGCCCTGGTTAGCATGCCGTTGGATCTCTCGGCGCACGACGCAGCGCGGACTGCTCGCGAGATCGTCGAGGAGTTTCCCGGCACGCAGCACGTCGTGCTCGACGCCGCGGCCGGCTCGGTGACGTTCGAGATCCAGTTCCCGGGCAACCTGAGCGCCTTGGTCGCACGGCTGAAGGCGAGCGAGATTCCGGTCGGCGAGAGCGCCCACGTGAAGCTTCCGGTCGTGAGCCTCGCACCGAAGACGCTCGAAGACGCCGACTACGTTCGCCGGACGCTCGAAGAGGGCCCCGAGATTTGGGACGTATCGTTTCTGCGCGGGCGGTACGTGCTCGACGCGCACCTCGACGGCGATTCCGTCGAAGCCTCGATCCTCCCGAGTTCCAACTCGATGCACCAACTCTACGACGCGCTCCTGAAGCTCGGCATCGTGGCGGACGGCCACGCCGAACCCGCTCGGAGTACATAGCCTGCAGTCCGCTCAGCAGCTCGCGGTAACGCCGGCCCTTCGGGACGACCATCCGGAACTCGAAGCGAGTTACCGGCTCTGCCGCGACGTCACGAAAGATCACTCGAAGACGTTCTATTTCGCATCGCTCTTCTTACCCGTTGAGAAGCGGCGCGCGATTTGGGCGATCTATGCGTTTTGCCGCGCGGCCGACGACCTCGTCGACTCGCCGTCCGCTGCGGGCGAACGTTTAGCAGCGCTCGACGGCTGGGGCGAAGAGCTAACCGCCGCGTACGACGGCCGGCCGAAGCACGCGATGATGGTTGCGTTCGCCGACGCCGCCAGCCGATTTGCGATTCCGATCGAACCCGCTCTGGAACTGCTCGCGGGAGCGCGTCGCGACGTGACGGTCCTGCGCTATCAGACCTACGAGGATCTGCTGGAGTACTGCTACCTCGTCGCCTCGACCGTCGGGCTGTTGACGTCCCCGGTGCTGGGCTACGAAGACGGAGCGCTGCCGTACGGCATCGCGCTCGGGCGTGCCATGCAGATGACGAACATCCTGCGCGACGTCGGGGAAGACGCGCGCATGGGCCGGATCTACTTGCCGCAAGAGGACTTACGGCGCTTCGACTACAGCGAAAGCGACCTGCTCGCCGGCGTCATCGACGAGCGGTTTATCGAGCTGATGAAGTTCCAGATCGCCCGCGTCCGTGCGATGTACCAGGCGGCCACGCCCGGCATCGCGCTGCTCTCGCCCAGCAGCCGCCAGACGGTGCAGATCGCCCTCTCGCTCTACCGGCGCATCCTCGACGAGATCGAGCGCAACCGTTACGACGTCTTCAACCGGCGCGCGTTCGTGCCGATGCGAGCAAAGGTCATAACGGCGATGATGATGCTGCTCGGCCGCCCCTAGCCAGGAGGATGCGGCTGCAGGCTGCATCTAATCAACGCCGACATGTCTAGAGCGCTGGTCTCCATGCTGCGCGTCGCGCGGCCCGTGTATCGAGATCTTTGGGTCGCCCAGACGCGGGACAACTTCGACACCGAACCGGACGACCGCGTCGTCTCCCAGCATCTCGGTTACTGGGACGCGATCGTGCGCGCGGTCGAAACCAACGAGTTCTCCGAACTGATGGGCATGGCGCGCGAAGCGGGCGGGTATCAATTTTCCACCGGCTTGGACCTCGCCTCGGCGATTCGCCGCACGGTCGAAGCGACCAACATGATCGAGATCGCGCTCCTCGAAGCGCCGATGGAAGACACCTCGCCGCTCGAGGTGGTCAGCGAGATCGCCGATCTTCGCTCGATGCTCGTGATGGCCGTCGTAGCCGGCTACAACCAGGCGCTGGCGAAGGTCGAAAAATCGAAGCCGCCGCAAGCCAGCGAACAGCTGCGCGCGGCACTTTTGAAGAATCCGTCGAAATATACCACGACCGAGTTGAAGCAGGGCGAAGAGATCGGCCCGATCTACGACCAAGAGATTCGCTTCTACGCGATCGAAGTCGGCAAGCTGCGCGTCTACAATCTGTTGCCGAGCGGCCGCACGATCACGCTCTCGCTCTTGAGCGAGAACGACGTCTTCTTCCAGTGGCGCGCGGAGTCGTCGGGACTCTCGTGCATCTGCGCCGAGGCGATGGCGCCCTCGCGCGTCATCGGCGTCTCCGAAAAAGACCTGATCGATCTGCTGGGCAATCACCCGGCGGCGGCGGTCGACGTCATCTCGAATTTCGCGCGGCGCCTCACCGAGAGCAACGTGCTGATCAAAGACCTGATGGACAACAGCATCAACCTGCGGTTGTACCGCACCTTGCTCGATTTGGCGCGCGAATTCGGGCGCGCGTCGAGCGGGCAGAACGGGGCGCTGATCGACGTCTCGCTGACGCACCAGCGGCTGGCCGATATGGTCGGCAGCAACCGGGTCACGGTGACGCGCAAGATGCTCGAACTGCAAAAGCTCGGGCTCGTTGCCGGGCGCGGCAACGGCAAGATCGAGATCCTCGATCTCGAGGCGCTACGAAACCTCACCCTCGCCGAACAAACGTAGCGCGACCGCCGCTGCGGCGAGGGCGCCGATCAACGCGCCCGGCACGCCCAGGAAAAACCACAAGGGCAGGAAGAGGATCGCCGCGCCAAGCAGCGTGCCCATCGCGGGCGAGCCGCCGGCCAAGCGGCAGACGCCCCAGCACCCGAGCACCATCAGCGCCGACGGCGGGCTCAGCGCGACCGCGATCCCAAGCAGCGCGTCGATGCGGTTTCCGCCGCGAAATCGCCGCCACGGGGTGAAGTAGTGGCCGGCGATCGCCACGGCGGCGGCGCCCAGTCCAACCAGCAGGCCGCCGCCGTGATACGCGATGATCGTCGGTACGAACCCTTTGAGGGCGTTCAGCGGCGGTACCAGGCGCGCGGCCGTCCGGCCGTACCGGGGGTTCATCCCGTCGAACAGCCAGGTGAAGACGGCGCCGATCGGGATGGATGAGAGCAGCAGCGAAAACGACAGCGCTCCCGCAACGCGAACCCAATAGTTACCGTAGAACCAGTTGTGGAGCAGCGCTTCGTTGACCGGCATGAACGTCCTAAAAGCAAACGGCGGTGAGCCATCTCACTTGCACGAGGCACATTACCGTGAGATGATGCGGCTCAACCGCGCGGGAGCGCGAATAACCGGAGGGAGTTTGATGCCTACGATGAGCCGCATCCTGCTTGCCGCCGCGGCATCCGTCGAACCGGCGTTGCCCGCTGCGCGGCAGAGTACCTCTACACTTGCATCTTTAGGGAGCGACCGCCGCTGATGATCCTCTTCTTAGTCGTCGCCGTTATTTTCGTTGCTGCGGTCTTGTTCGTCCCCGTTCTGGCATACGTTACGGCGCTTCGCCGGCCGGAATAGGCGGAGCGGAAGCCGCCTCGTTCGAGCGCTAGGGACGTGTTGACGGTCGTCCATGTGGTCTTCGGCACCATCGCGCTCGTCGTCGTGCCCGCGGCGCTATTGTCGCGAAAGGGAGGCGCCTGGCACCGCCGGTGGGGCGTGGCGTTCACCGCCTCGATGTTCGCCGTGCTGTTTACGGCGGGCTTTCTGTGGCAGGCGAAGGGGCATTTGTTCTTGGTCCCGCTGGCCGGGGTCAGCGCGTACCTCATCTTCAATGCATGGCGGGTCATCGCACGCCGCCGCCGGCTGCGACCGGACCCGATCGACGACCGCATCGACATGCTGGCCGCGCTCGGCGCGATCGGCGCCGGCGTCGTGACGGCCGCCATGGGGCTGACGGCGTCGACGCCGCTGCTCCTGAGCATCCGGCCGGCGCTCGTGGGGATCGGCTCGATCGCGATCTGCTTCGGGCTCAACGATTTGGTGGGCTTTCGTTCGCAGCGAACGCCATCGGGGTGGATGCTGGCGCATCTCTCCGCGATGCTCGCCGCGTACATCTCGGCGGTGACCGCGTTTTTGGTCATCAACGCCCACGCGGTACCGATGATGCTGCGCTGGCTGGTGCCGAGCGCGATCGGCGCGGGGACCATCATTGCGTACTCGTTGCGCATCCTTCTGCCGACTTGGCGCGCCAAACGCGCGCTTGGCATAGCCAAACAAACGGGTGTCGACCGGCGCAGTAAGGTGCCGGTTTAGTAGCAATCTCCGCTCGTGTAGCCTCGGCTACAGCATCGGAGAGGTTCGGGGATCTACACTTCTAACAGGTCGCGGACAGCGGCCAATCACACGCGGAGGGCGAGGATCGACCCCATGAGCGAACAAGTAGCAGTCTATGAGGTCGGGAACGACCAGGTTCCCGACGTCTACAAAGACTTTTTTGACAACTCCGACTGGACGCTCCACAAGTTCACAGTTGCTGGATCGTGGTCATTCTTAATAGTAGCGATCGTAGCCCACATTTTAACGTGGCTATGGCGTCCGTGGTAGCTCAAGAAAGAATATTGAAATGAGACTTTCGAGACCGTACAACTTCCGGGCGACCCTGATCGCCTATTGCCTGACCGGCGTCGCCATCGCGCTGCTCATCCACGTCATCGTGCTGAGCTCGCCGAAGTACAACTGGATCTATCCGGTAACCAGCACGACCGAAGGGACCAACGTTATCAATCCGGCACCGGGAGCGAAGTAGGAGTCACGGACGTGGCCGACCTACCCTTTGAAAGCGTCTACCGCAAACGCGGGAACACGCTTTTCGCGTCCATACTCGGCGGAGCGGATCCGTTCGATTTCTGGGCGGGTCCCTTCTACGTAGGGCTCTTCGGCGTGATCGCCATGCTGGCGATCGTCGTCGGAGTGGCTACGCTCTTCATCGCCGTAGGACAGTACGGCGATTGGGATCTGTGGCGCGCGAACATTCCATCTCCGGGCCGGCAGTACGGATTGGGCGGTGCGCCCTTCCTACAAGGGGGTGCCTGGCAGATCGTCGTAATCTGCGCGACGATCTCGTTCTTCGCGTGGATGCTGCGCGAAGTCGACATCTGCCGGAAGCTCGAAATGGGCTTCCACATCCCCGCCATGTACGGGTTGGCCGTGTCGGCCTGGGTGGTGCTGCAAATCCTGCGGCCGCTCGTCATGGGATGCTGGTGCGAAGGTTTCGACCTGAGCTTCACCGGTCACTTGACGTGGGTTTCTAATACCGGCTTCCGGTACATGAACTTCTACGCGAATCCGTTCCATGCGTGGGCGGTTCTGGGCTTCTTCCTCACCGCAATGGTGTTGGCGATGCACGGAGGCGCCATTCTCGGCACGTACAATACCGATAAGGACCCCAACGTCGAAATGCGCCGCGAAGACTCGTTCTGGCGCGACTACGTCGGGTACTCGATCGGCGAGTACGGCATTCATCGCCTCGGCTTCTACCTGGCGGTATTTACGTTGATTATGTCTGATCTATGTATCTTCACTAGCGGACCCCTCGTTACCGACTGGGTCCAGTTCTGGCATCCGTTCTGATGGCTACGATTATATCGAAGCTCCCAGAGCTTCCCGAACCGCTCGAAGATGCGGAACCAAACGACCTCGACAACAACGATGCCTTAGGCATCCGGGTCGGCATACCGTTTCGCTTGGAGCTCCTTCGGGACTTCAAGATCGACACGCAGGTCGGCACGATTTGGCTGGGCACGTGGGGCGTCGTCTCGGCGTTCGCGTTCGGGATCGGCCTGCTCGTCACGCTGCTCGCCGGTCTGGATCAGGCCGGCGGAAGCTTCCTGATTCTCGTCAAGTACTACGCCAACCTCAATACGGCGCCGCCCGACGGACTCGGGCTCGCGCATTCGTTGCGCGGCGGCGGGTACTGGCAGATCATCACGCTGTTCTGGGCGATCTCGACGCTCGCGTGGGCCGGCCGCTGCTTCGAGCGGCTACGCCGCCACAAGTGGCGCCCGTACTTGCTCTTCGCGTGGCTCTCGGCAATCTTCCTAACGGCCTGCATCTGGGTCTTCCACCCGCTGATCATCGGTTCGTGGGCGGACGCTCCGGCGCTCGGACTCAACAGCGACTTGCAGTGGGCGCAGAACTTCAGCGTGCTGTGGGGCAACCTGTACTACAACCCGTTCCATCAGCTCGCGATCTTCTTCCTCTTCGGAAGCACGATGCTGTGGGGCATGCACGGCGCGACGATTCTCGCGACGAGCAGCGAAGGCAGCCATCACGAGGACGCGGAGATCAAGAATCTCACCTCGGGCTCGCAGAAGGCGATGCTCTTCTGGCGCTGGACGATGGGATTCAACGCCTTTCCGAAATCTATTCACGACTGGCTGTGGTGGTTTGCGGTCGGCGTGGTTCTCTCGTCGGGACTCGGCATTCTCTCGACCGGCGTCATTACGAACAACTGGTACGCGTGGGGCGTCGATCACGGCACGGTCAAGCAGTACGGTGAGATGACGCGTTCGTTCATCAACCAGCGCCCGCAACCGATGCCGCCGATGTCGCAAGCGCCTGCCGGCTACATACCAGCTCCTGGGAAATAGCATCCATGCAAAAGATACTGGGCATGCTGATCGTTACGATCGTGCTGGCGGCCGGCAGCGCCGTGCAGCCGATCGTCAACGCGATCGCCCCCGCACCGAGCATCAATACCGGCGTCAATAGTGGCGGGACGATCGGAACGGGGGAGGCGACCAATCCTCACCCGGCCCAGTACGGGCCCGTCGATCAGAACGCGCCGCTCGACTACTCGACGCAGCCGAAGAGCGTCCCGCGCACGTACGTTCCGGGCAAGCTCTACAACGTCGAGGTGCTCAAGAGCTACGACTACGCCGGCGTCGTCGGCCAGATGGCCTACTTCACGCAGGCGCTCGGCGTCGAATGCCAATACTGCCACGTGTTGAGCAACCTCGCGTACGACACGCCGACCAAGCGGATCGCCCGCACGATGATCATCATGGTGGCGCGGATCCAGTCGGAGCACATCGATTCGATTCACAAGCAGTTCCCGAACTTCGCCGTCAACGGCGCGGTCGGCTGCGAGACCTGCCACCGCGGCGCACCGCTACACCCGGTCCAGTACAACATCGTTCCGGTGCAGTACTTAGACTGGCCGGCCAAGTCCAGCCGTCAAGAAGGCTTCGTCGTCAACTCGATGTACTCGGTGTCGAAGTCGCTCGGCGTCAACTGCCTCTTCTGCCACAACACCGCAGATTTCGTGACGCTGCAGTACTATCCGACCAACCAAATCGCCCACCGCATGTGGAAGATGGTCGACGACATCAACCATAAATACTTGCCGCCGAACATCGAGGCGGTCACCTGCTACACCTGCCACCACGGCGAAAAGTGGCCGAGCAAGCTCGTAGCCGGAGGATTGGACGAAACCCCGGTCCAAGCAAAGGCCAACTATCCCGCGGTTCACGAAAACCCCGGGGTCCATCCCGCCTCTGGAGGTCCGTGAGTGGATTTCTTTTGGTGCGTACCAAAAGCGAACGGCGACGGCGTCGACTACATTCCTCGAGAGCTCTTCGACGCGAGCCAAATTCGCCATCACGAGGCCAATGCGATCCTTAGCGATCCCACGGCCTCGCCGGAACGCGCCTTCCTGTGCTTGAGCGGAACCCTCAAGGTCTCCAAGCTGCTCTCGAACGGGCACGAAATCCTCATCACCATCCTCGAACCGGGCTCGATCTGGAGCGACCGGTCACTGCTCAAAGGCTACTGGCGCGAGGTCTTCGTCGAGGCGATGACGCCCGGCGAGACCACCTCGGTCGATAAGGACGCCTTCGAGCAGTTCATGTATTCCAACCCCGAGCGGCTGACCCAGCTCATGAAGAAACTCTCCGAGCAGGTCAGCGACGCGCTGACCCTGATCGAAGACTTCCGGGGCCGCGACGTCGCCTCTCGCCTGGCCTCCGTGCTGGTCCGCTTCTCCAAGGAGCAGGGCGTGCAAAACGATCGTTCGGTGGTCATCGACGTGCCGTTTACGCACCAGGATCTCGCCAATATGATCGGCGCCGCGCGCGAGACCGTGAGCCGCAATATGGCCCGTCTCCGGGCCGAAGGGTACGTGCGCGACAGCGAGAACGCAACCCTCGAAATCGTCAATCTGAATCGGCTTCAAGCGCTCATCGTCTAGCGCTTCGCGAGCCGCGCCGAGGGGTGATATCCATCACCGCGCCCGGCCCCCCGCCTTTCTTAAGATAAGGCTCGGAGGGCACTCTCGGAATGCAATCGACCCAAACCATCCGGACACGCCGGGAAGCCAGTAGATGGACCCAGATCCACCCGATCTTTGCGATCGGCCAGCTCGGGGTCTTCCTGGTGAGCGCGATCTTGCTCGTGCTCTACTTCGCGCACCTGGTGCCCTTCGCCGACGTTCATCTGAGCGTCTTGGTCAAAGTCGTCCTCATGGCCGGAGCTATCGTGACCGGAGCGCTCTGGGAGCACGACGTCTTCGATAGATGGTGGTTCGCGCAAGAGTTTTTCATCGAGGACGTGATGACCGCCAACGTCTTCGCGCTGCACGTCGGCTACCTGGTGACCTTCTATGCGTGGCCGAATAACCCGCGCCTCTATCTCTCGGTGCTATGCCTCGCGTATCTCGTGTACGGTTTGAACGTCGCGCAATACATCGTGAGCCACGTCAGCACGAGAAAACGCGAAGAGCTC
>Ga0116229_10010919_pt1 | contig 13525 bp, 14 predicted proteins | sample S1TSphgellanicum_3_FD_87313 | JGI IMG/M metagenome (GOLD analysis project Ga0116229, IMG submission 87313) | Host-associated microbial communities from peat moss isolated from Minnesota, USA - S1T2_Fc - Sphagnum magellanicum MG | ecosystem: Host-associated > Plants > Peat moss > Unclassified...
CCATCACCATGAAGAGGGAGGGAGGGGAGCTGATGGCCAACTCTCTTTCTCTCTCTCATCTCTCCTTTGCCTTGCTATGCACTCTTGTTGTAAAGTCCTCTCTCACTTTCTCTATCTTTGTGCCTTGATATACACTTCTAGTGTAAAAGTCCTCCTCCCTCAGCTGGCTGTTCCTGAGGGAAGAAGCAATGACCCACCCAAATAAACCCACCCCCCCCCAAAAAAAAAGCTTTACCCAACTGCCATTCCTTTGCTCATCAACTTGGCAAGCAACAACATGAATCAAATTATAGAAGGCTATGGAACTTTCATTTGGCCCCACACTTCACTTTGAGGAAAGGAAATATGTTCATGAGTTGTTTGTTACTATGTAGTACCCTAGTAGATAAAGCTTTTTAGAAGGAACCCCTAAAGAGGCTGTTTGGAAGGGTTTAGGGTTTAACCCTTCTTCTTGAGTGAATTAACAATTCAATGTATATAGTATGGTAGCTATTTACAACAACCAAGGTTGGTTTTTTTTTTTTAAACCATGGTATTGGTGTAAAGAAAAATGTAGGTGCTGGGTTCACTGCTTTTGCTTTTGGGTGTGAAGTTTGAACCAACCAGCCAGCACCTAGATTGGAACCATGGTAAAAGACTCAAAATTCATCTAAATAAATATATTTAATTTAATTTTAAAAATTATTTAAATGTTCCAAAATATCCCATTGCTTAGACTAATTCAGGGTTTCCCGAGTTCAAATCTAAAAACCCAACCCAAGGTGTGTGCGTGTGTGAACTAGCACTTGGTGGGTTACCGATGTTAAATTTGGACTTAGAGAGACCCTGATTTAGTCTAAGGATGATGGATGGTATAAACCTCAAAAACTTGGAGGCTTTTACCATGGTACCAAATGAAGGTGCTATGGACCATGGTAGTAGTAGTAGTAGTAGTAGTAGTAGTGGCAAATTGAACTCACAATCCACTTGTGGTAAGGTGGTAGCCTTAACTGGTTACCATACCACATAACCAGTTAGGTTACCAGGTACCCAAACTGGTTACCAAGTAACCAATTAGGTTATCAGGTAACCAGTTAGGGGGGAAAAAAGGGACAAAAAACACACACACACACACACACACACACACACCAGCACTAAGGGACAAAGGACAAAGCCTTTTTATCATTGTTGGCTTTGTAAGCCAATTCTTGTCACAGCTGACTGGTCCAGTTCTTGTGAACTGGTAATGTACAGACTACACCCTTCTTCTGTGGTTATGGAATATATATATATATATATATATAATTATTTTAAAATTTTTAATTAAAATTTTTTTTGGCTCTGCCCAAAAGGAAAAGATTACAAAAGATTATTATAAAATTATTTTTATTTTTATTTTTATTTTATTTATAAAAAAAAAAGAAAAGGAACTGTTTGTGTCCCCAGACAAGAGCAGCAGCGGCAGCACACTCTCTTCTGTATCCAGAAGAAGAAGAAAAGAAACAGAAGCAGCAGCGCGTCCGTTGTCGCTCTTCTTCTTCTTCGGGAGTTTTGCCAGAGAGAGTGAGAGAGAGATAGAGGAAGAGGGAGTGAACTTTGGGTTTTTCTTTTTTCGTAGAGTCCGTGGAAGGAAGAGATATGTAGCTGTGGTTTTGGAAGCAGGAGACAGAGAAGAGAAGAGAAGAGAAGAGAAGGAGGAGGAGGAGGAGGAGGAGGAGGAAGGGAATAAGTTTTAGTTCTTTTTGTTGTAGAGTAATAAGGGAGAGTGTGATTGCATTGTAGGACTGGAGGCGAGGGGAGAGGGAATAGAGAACAAGAAGATATGAGTCATATGGATGACCCCGCAAAGAGGGTTTGTAGTTTTCTTGGTTTCGTGAAAGGTGTGAAGGGAATGCTGGAATGCAGGAGGGAAGGAAGGAAGTAAGAGAAGGAAGAAGGGTGTGCTATGATAACTGTAATGTGCTGATCGTCGTCGTCGTCGTCGTCGTCGTGGTGCTCAGGTTTTGGATCTGATAGCACCTGATAGAAGCTCTCGGACTGCCAGGAGCGTGGCGGGAAAACAAAGGAATTTACCTTTGGAGGTGGATGGAAGAAAGTCTGTGGCAGGTGAAGGGAATAGAGAGGGAGAAAGAAGAGGCGTCCATGGAACAAAGGTAACAGGTGAAACGAGGAAGAAAGCAGTTAGGAGCCGGAGGAGCATGGAACAGCAAGCCTCGGAAGAAAGGTAATGGCATAGCCGTAGTGCAAAGGCTTTTGACAATGCGGGCTATGCTTTCTGCAATCTGTATGTCCCGCTTTTGTGACTGTTCTCACAGTTGCAATCTTGACTGAAAACAAGGCATGTTTCTCGTCAAAGCTCTAGCTATGTAACCGTGCAACTTGAGCTACATTTTCAGAATGTGCACATTGTAACAGCTGCTACATCTATTTACTTTAAGCTTTGGTCATCAATCCATTCTCCATGCAATTTTCTTCAGTGTTGGTTTGCACGTTCTTTGTACCATCAATCATCAGCTGTATTGGGGCATTGTGATTTTTTGTCAAGCTGGAAATGGTTTAGGGCGTTGTTGTTTCACTCAAGGGTTTTTGTTTGGTCATCAATCTGTTCTCCAAAGCTTGCTATTTTCTTGAGTGTCAGTTTGCACATTCTTTGTATCGTCATCAGCTGTATTGCAGCATGGTCATTGTGATTTTTTGTCAAGCTGGAAATGGGTAAGGATGTTGTTGTTTTGCTGACAGATCAGAATTGCTTGGCAGATTGGAGTCTGTAGCATGAGGGAGGAGAAATATAGCCATGAATCATGAGCACTGCTGCACAAGAAAGGGTCCATCTAGGCCATGCATTCAATCCAAATGCTCATCTGAATGCTGAAAAGCAAAGGCCATCTACTTTTCTGGTATATATGTGTAGTGCTGCAGACAGAGTGGTTACCCATGTCAGAAAAGCTCTAGATGATTTTTGCTCCTGAGGGGTGTTCCTCAGAAGTGATCTCCAATTTGAACATGCACTTACTGGTGATGTTCCTGATGGTCTCAATTGCTGCCCTGATTGTAGCCTCTGTGTGTGTGGAAATAAACAGATTTTCTGGCAAGACAATGTATTTGTGCCTGGTGGTGGTCTCTGAGTGAATCAGAGTGAGATCTGATGGAGGCAGGTTCAGAAGACCGATATGAGTTCAGTATGGATGGTGCAAGCTCATGCCTGAGTATGGATGCTGTTAGCTCAGATTTGTTAGGGGATAGAGCCATGAGCTTTAGTCTTACACGTGGAGAAGATGTTGGCAGCAGTTCTTCAGGAGGATCTTCTCCCCTTGGGTGGCCTTTGGGCAAAAGGGAGAGACATAGTACAGACCCTTCACCATCTTCATGTAACTTAACCAATGGAAGGGATACACATACATGGGAACACAAAATGGAGATCAGAGAAACGGACCTTGCAGGTGATTTCACTTTGCATTGTGACTTTTTGCCCTTCCCTGTTTTGTTTTCAAGATGTCCAGTGATTGTTGGAATTGATGTCTATACTAGAGCAGGTAGTGGAATTGAGGAGTTGTCACAAATCCTACCTCAACATGGATTATAACTGAAGGTTTTTAGGACTCAGGGAATTGTTCAGAATACCTTGAATGTTTGTGCCCTGTCAACAAATTGATGCATCTACAATGATGTGCAGAAAAGTCTATTCATTTTGCACTTCATTAAATCATTTCTGTGGGTTCAAATATTGGACTCATTGGGGGTTGTCTCAGCATATGTGTGAAACCCTGAAGCATTTCCTCATCTGTGTATGAAATCCTTTGTGAAGTGTGTTCAGAACTGGCATCATGTCATAGTTGGTACCAAAACATCCACAATTTTCTTTATGAGTCACTTGGACACTGTTCTGCTTCTGGTTGTCCAGAGACACTAGCAACCATTGAACTACTATTAAATCAGTACTGTCCGTAGCTATGGAATTTGAATTTTCATGTGTACAGTTTATGTACCTTATCTGCTGGATGGTCTGATTCCTGTGGGGCTTCTTTGTGTTTCCATGTGATACAGAGGTGGAGATGATGAAAGAGAAGTTTGCAAAGCTTTTGTTGGGAGAAGATATGTCTGGTGGTGCCAAGGGTGTCTGCACAGCAATGGCCATTTCAAACGCCATCACTAACCTTTCAGGTACATGTATTTTTGGTTGTGGTAGTAACTCTATACTTCCTTGGAGCTACTGTGGTTTGATCACAGCACCTTGGATTGTTGTATACAAAACACTTTTGTACCCATTTTTTATCTGCACACCATTTTAATTTACCTGTCAGTATTTTATACCCACACAAAAGGATATTTTCTGCTCAGCAGTTAGTGTGTTCTTGACATGGATGCAGCCTCCGTCTTTGGGCAGCTCTGGAAATTAGAGCCATTCCCTGCAGAGCGACGCACCATCTGGCGGAGAGAAATGGAATGGCTTCTCTCTGTCAGTGATCACATTGTGGAGCTTGTTCCTGCATTGCAAACTTTTCCAGATGGTAGTACTTTGGAGGTTAGGATGACTCAGTTGGTTTTTTGGTTCTTGCTCTAGTATCTGGTAAGTTCACATACTTGAGTTTTGTCTAGCTACAAAGTTGACAATCTGAGAAAAGGTTGCAACGATGTACCATAGAGTCCTAGTTCATATTCTTATGGCAACTCCACGTTTGATGCTGCAGGTGATGGTCAGTAGGCCACGGTCAGACCTTCAATTGAACTTACCAGCTTTGCAGAAGCTGGAGAACATGCTCCTTGTATGTGCAGTAACCCTTGAAGCTGAAAGGCTTTTTCCAATAAATTTGTTTCTCTATTGAAATATGTCTCAAGTATTGTGTTTTAATTTCAAGCCTGTCATAATGGTATCAACCAAGTTGAATGATTAGAAACAAGTTGAAGGTTGGACCAATTTCAGTACTATACCACATGACATGGCTGTTTAGCACAAAGTTGTTGAATTGTCTTCCCCTCTCTTTGTCTCTTGTTCTGCCAGGACTCATTAGACATTTACCGTGAAATGGAATTTTGGTATGTTGACCGTGGAATTGCTGTTGCTGAGAAAATCAACCGAGTGGACTCAAAGGACTCTGTTCAAAGGCAAGAAGAGAAATGGTGGTTGCCAACCCCAAAGGTACCAGTCAGTGGTCTGAGTGAAGCATCAAGGAAACTATTGCATCACCAAAGGGATGCCACTAGTCAAATCCTCAAAGCAGCCATGGCAATTAATTCCCAGGTTTTGTCTGAAATGGAGATTCCACACATCTACTTGAATACTCTTCCCAAGGTGACTATCATCACTAGCTCTGTCCATCAGCCCTGTATGGTTTATGTCTTTGATTGAACACCTGGTTCTGTTTTATTTCAGAGAAGTTATGGGCCCTTTTATGTCTGGTCAAAAATGTCTCTAATCTTGTTAGAAGTTTATCCCACTATTTTTAATCAGATTGACAGAAGATCAAAAGTTACTGATACTTATAAAGAAATGGAAGTTGTGTTCACATGCTTGCTTCTCATTTCAACTTGCATAGTGTCTGATATTCTACTTGATTTTTGCAGAATGGGAGGTCAAGCCTTGGAGATGTACTATACCGAACTATATCTTCTGACAACTTCTCAGCTGAAGGATTCCTATCCACACTGGATACTTCAGATGAGCACAGCATACTAGATTTAGCAAACCGATTAGAGACCACAGTACTTGTATGGGGACAGCAGACTCACTTGAGGCACTCACAGGTGTGGGGTAAAGGAATGAAATCCAATGCAAAAGCATCATGGGGAAAGGTGAGGGAGTTTGTCAGTGAGGGGGATAGAAGGGTGCTGCTAGCAGATAGAGTAGAGAGTGTGCTAATCAGTCTGAAGCAGCGTGTCCCAGGGCTGCCACAGACTACCTTGGACACCAACAAAATCCAATTCAACAGGGTGGGCATCTCTGAGGACTTTTGCAAGTAGTCAATAACCTGTGCAAGCATTCCTGGATTATTAACTCCATATTCTCAGAAGAAAGAGGTTGCAGGAAATGTGTACAGAGATGCATTAGCTTCCCTTAAAACTGATGACTCTTTGTGGACGGGTTTGCAGGATGTTGGGTATTCAATATTGGAGAGCTATTCACGAGTGCTTGAAAGTTTGGCATTCAACATCATTGCACGGATTGATGATGTTCGGTACGCGGATGACCTAGTGATACGTGCACTATCACCAGCAATTGCACCAGAAAGAGATTGCAATACAGAGTCACATCCCTGTCACGATAGATCAGATGGTGCATTCAACACGCAGTTGACTGCTGTTAGCACTCCTTACGACACTCCCTCTGTTTCTCCAAGTGCATCCCCTCCTAGTCCCAATCTGATCACTGATGCTCCTCGTGACAGTATGAGAAGGGCTGGATCACTATTCTCTTCTTTCAGCAAAGTCATATCAGAGTACACAGGTTATGGAGGCAATCTTGAGAGCAGTAATAATGCTCTTCACTGCCCACCAGCCGAGCATGAATAGCTAAAATGTCAGCTGGGCATGTGAGCATATCTCATGCTGTGTAAATTTAGCAAATCCTTCTTGCGTTTTGAGTTGGAGCAAAGGTAGTGGCTTCTTCATCAACTTACAACCATGCAAATTGTAATCAAATAGAAATCATAAACATTTTGAGGAGGGTTCCTAGGGGTATTTGATTGCGCTTCTGGAGCTCACAATCGTAACCTAAGTAGCAACATTGCTGGGAGCTGCCTGATTTATTTGTAGTACATTTTTTTGTTTGATAGGTGAATCATACTAATGAAAAGGTGGGGGTTCTTTTTGGCTCCCCATTCAATAGCACTTGTGCTTGCCATAATCCATAGTGCAATTTTGGCAATTGTATGAGTGAGTGAGGGGGTTGGGGGGGGGAGGTTGTGCTTAGTTTGGAACAAAGGGCAATACACTCATTTACATAAATAATTCCCTTCCATAATCCATAAGGTGAGATCAATTTTGGATTCAACAAAATTTACACTTGGCATGATGAAAATGTATTATTTTCATTTTGAACATATTTTAAATATTTCAAGTTTTCAATGACCATTAGAGATTTCAATTGTTTTTTAATGTTTGGTGTATATGATATAAACTAGTGTGGCATGTGTCATTGACCCAAGTGTGAACATGAATAAGGATGTCCCTTGCAAACCTTGGATCTTTGTATTGTACACATTTTTAATTATCTTTCCTAGCACCACATGCATTGGATATTGCAAAAGTTCATGAGTACTTATACAAAGAATGTTAACATATATGTGTATTAAAAATTCAATCTCATTTGCTCACACGATTTAATTTTCATGTCACCTAGTTTTGAAGCATCTCTTCACCATCCCACACTACAACGTGTGTTTTGCCCTCTCTATGATTCTCAATATCAAACGTCGTCTTACCTCAATAGTTGCAAAGTTTGTTAATCCAATTGCTTTTACAACTTGACTACAACCATCATAAGAGACATTTCAAAGAATTCACTTTTTTCTAGTGGCTTTTATCCTTCCAACGAACATACCAAAATTAGCCCCGCCTCCTTAATTTCCATGCACGTCACACTATGGCCAAATATTAGCAAAACCCATCATAAGATATTGAAATGTTGATAGGATTTTGCGAACTTAGTTTTGGGTGTATTTTCAACACAAAGTTCTATTAGAACAACTTGTTTCACTATTAGAAGATGAAAATCATGAACATCACAACTAGTATTTCTTTAATTATATTTTTTAAATCATATGATTTTTTAATGAAAGAATTTTTTTTAAAAACCCAAAGTTGTTTTGAAACTCAATAGCCATTTTTCAAGTCTTCATTTGTAATAATCTCGTTATACACAAATTTTGGCTTTGAATTTCAATGTCTTTCTGTTCATGTAGCTTAATCTATCATAGTAAAAAGGTTGCCATCTAATGTTGTCCTAAAGATTTCACATTTTTCATGCTAAATATAAACATTTTAGATAAGATCATGCCACATTTTCTATCCATCATATTTTGACCAAAACTTTTACATGTAGCTATTTAATTGCATTTCCATATTTGGGTTTGAAACCTGTTTGGCCCTTGCATTTTATTTTTACAATAATTTATTTTACATTTAAAGATTTGTTTCAATTTTCCTACTATCTTCATATAAACAAGCACAAATATATTTAGTTAAATCCAAGTTGTATATAATAGTCAAACAAATTGTATTTGCACAACTTTGGTTACTTTCACTTGGAGATGGGATGAATGTTGGAAAAAAGGTAAACAAAAAAGGAATTGAAGAAAATGAGAAGACAATATGAAAAAAACTTTACAAGTGTATTTGGGTAATGTAAAGAGCAAGGTTTTTTTTTAATTTTTAAATTCTAACTACATGTTGGAAAAGATTTTTTTGTAAAAAAGATTCATGTTATATTTTTGCAACGTTTTGGATATTGTTTAAATATGGTGATATTAAAATTTCCTCAAATTTTGGCAAATTTGGCACATTTTTTTCACAAAAATCCTTTGCATGAATTGCAAATTATATTTTTTGGGTCACCAAATGGCAAACATTTGCCAAAAAAACATAGGTGGAAATCTTCAAATGTGTGGCATGAAAAAAAAGAGTATGATGTGTTAAAATTTGGGTAGAATTAAAAAGAGCTTTAGGATTTGTGCAACTACAATGTGGGGAATACAACTTGATACAAATACTATGATGGCATTGAGCCAGGTTTGTTATTTTAAACATTGTTAGGTTGGGTTGGTGCAATGGCTCTTGCAACCAAAGAACAATTATCCATTTCACCAAAACTTGTGTTTTGTTCTGATAAAGAAAGGAAAGTTTAACAAGAACTCCAATATCATATTGAAACAAATGTTTATCTTGAGTGGAGTTAAACCTAATGATAGGGAAGGAAATAGTTTTAAGTGGGATCAAGATCAATTTTGAATTTCCATGTCTTCTACATAAGTTAATAAAACCAAACCTCCATACTTTGATGAAAAAAGGGGCATTTAGCTTGTCATTTCAACAACTCAACTACCACATCTCCCATTAATTAGTTTGGCATTAAATGATTCCCAAAAATAAAATAAAAATAAAATAAAATTGTTGGAAATTTTGAAAACCAAGGGATCAAACTCCTAACCTCATGCAAGCTAATGACTATTCTTATAATGGAGCTTGGGAATGATGGGTTGGTCAAATGGTTTTTGCAAAATATGACTTCTATTATTTATTTCCTCTTGTGTTTATTTGGTTTTTATAATTATAATTATTTTATTTTTCTAATATTATTGGTGACTAACTTATAATAATTAATAATTTTCATGTTTTTTATGCAAAATTTCCATTAATAACATCTAATTCATTCAATAAATTAAAATTTATGTGTGTTTTGAATTGGTGATGCATGAATAGAACCCCACGATCCACAATCACATCAAAATTGTGAAATGGTAGTTCATTCATAACTTTATAAATTTGAACCAAATTTATGGAAAATTAACAAACATTTATTAATAAATGGAATCACATGTGTGTGTATAACAATGTCACCAATCATGATTAGATGTTCTATGGATAAAAATAATTTTTGTTTATGTTTACATCATGGCCATCTTGGTGTGATCTTGGTCTATAATTTTAAATTTTCAATATTATAATACATGTATTATAATAAATCTATGATTGATATGATGTTTGTAATTGATTTTTGTTTAATCTTGACCTAATTTTGATTCAGTTTTGTTTACATTTGATTGAAATTTTCATGTCATTTGTTTAGGCCACATCTGAGATAGATGTCCATCCTAATTGGTTTTCGGTCCAAATGTAGAATCTCAACCATATTTTAAATCCAAATGGATTTTAATAAGGTTAAGTCTTAAGGCAAGACTAGGTAAATCCCATGTTCACATCTTCATGTGATTTTTAGTGGTGTGTGTGTAGGTGTCAATAGTCATAAATATGACATGTAAATCATGTGTAGTGTAAATCATTTACACTTACACGTCTGGATTTTTTACAAGTTTACACCTACACTATTGGCATGCATACACATATTTTTTACACTTACACAAGGCCATTGTAAATATTTGTCAAATACACTTACACAAATGACCTAAATGTTTTGGGGGCATGTAAGTGTAAGTGTATAAACTTAAGTGTTATGTACAATCACTCTATATTTGGGCCTCTTTTCACCCCCAAACCCTTTTTCAACATAAAATAAATACATTATTATTAAATCTAGGTATGAAATGTTGAAACTCAGCATTTAATGCATAAGCTTCAATAATAATTATAGTAGATGTACAGGTAGGAGTAGTGAAATTATATGTAGCAAACTATGGAGGCACTAAGGAAAAAAGAAAGACATGGTGAACTCAGTTTACCACAAAAATTGATGATTTTCTAAAATCCTCTCCCCCTAGCTTTGAATGTTAATGTATTTTGTTTGGGTTTTTTAAAAACAAATTCACCTTGTTTATGACCAAACTCAGGGTTTTAGTGTTGTGTTTCCCTAGCTTCAAAGATAACTTTACCATATGCCTTTAATGATTATACCTTTTTGCAAATTCATATTAATTAATTGCGGGTGCATGTTTTGACTTTTTTATTGGCAACATGTCATTTGGTTGGCTTATCATCAAAAATTTATGAAATCCCCTTTCCTCAAGAAAAAATCACATTGTTTACATTGATTTACATGTACACTATTTAACATAGTCATGTCAAATGATATCAATGTATTTGTTTTATGCTTATACTATTTTTCATGGTCATGTAAAATCATATATATTTATTTATTTTTACACTTACACTTACACAATTTTATACAACTTAAAATAAATTTACATGATTTTACACTTGCACTTACACATTCCATGTTCTATGTTTACACTTACACAGAATGTAAATAAATTTGATCATGGGATTTACACTTACATAGAGTGTAAGTCCAAAACCATTTACACGCACAACATTGGTAATTTCATCCATAACCCTCTTCATATATGTGGGTTTGAATTTTCAAATTGTGATTTTGTAATTGTTAATGTTGAATGCATTGTTGATTTGTCAATATTATTCTCAGTTTTTAAAAAATTAATAATAAAATATTTAATTTTCCCATTGCCCCATGTGTAGAGTAACATTAAACAAAATAGAAAACATAGGTATTTAAATACATACATTGGTCTTCATTCAACTTTCAATTCATAATGGAATAATTTTTGTTTCATCAAATTTCATTTTTACTATATTATAATTGTCCATAATTCTAGGTTTTGAACATCCTTACATGTTTTTATTATAATCAATAATCATACTTTTCATTGCTTGTAATTATCACATGCATCAATATTATGATAAATAAAACATAAAAGGATTTAAAATAATTGACTTATATAATGAAACATTGTGACAAAACACAAAATTAAAAAAAAGATCAAATCACAAATGATATTCATTGATTTATAATTCACTTGTAATTAATAAATCATTTAGAGGCAATCTTGCATGGAATATATAACTTCAATAATGCATAATTAACTTTATACCATTGGGTAGCTTATAGATCATGTATGAAATTCAACCATCATTGAATTATTGCATTAGTAAAAAGAGATGTAATACAACATATATCTTTTTGATCAATAATACCATAGTCTAATAGCACATTCACTAGGTCTTTGCCAAGTAATTATTTAAAGATTCCATTTTCACAAATATAGTATATTAGAATATTCCAAAGAGATGCTTCATTTTATTTTATTTTAAATCTTTGAGAAAAATATTTTTTTGAAAATTTCAACATGTATAAAATTTTATTTTATTTTGTTGAAGCTATTATTCAATTACGGTATTATGATTTACTATTTCCATTCATATTATCATGATGTTGTGAGCTAAATGGTTATATCTTGCAATTTCACCAATTCTTTTTTTGTTTTTTTCATTTGATATTTGATTTGTTCTTGTGCCCTAATCTTATTTACTGGTAAGCTAATCGTGTTTTTTGTCATAGTTTTTGTGTTTTGATTGTTTAGTGAACTTTCTTTACATTTGAACATATTTTTTTCCAAGTCATCATCTTCTTTACCAAGTTGGGTTCTATGTTGTTGTCACTACTAGTGATGATCAACTAATCAATTGATGAAAAAGTGAATTGTGAAAGTTGTGAAAATTCAGTTCTATTCAAATGAAAATATTGAATTACATTGCTTGCACTATGAATTCAAATATTAAAAATTTGATTTAAATTCAAATTCTTGATCAACCAATTGAATTCAAATACATAGATTGGAATTTAAATTGAATTGATTTCCAATTCAACAAATGGATTAAAGTTCAATTGAATTGAATTCAAATTGAATTGAAAATAAATGGGATGTGAATTGGTGGCTAAGAATCTACTTTTGAATATGCTGAATTATTTTTTAAAATATTTTATTTATGCTAAATCTTTCATGTAGAGGGCAAATGGGTTAAATTGATAGATTTGAAAGAGATAGATTACTACATTATTTTGATATACATGACACAAACATCAAAAGGCACATGTTAATTTGCCTTTTCATATTCATGTAGGTGGGTAGGAGAACGGATTGAAATAATTATTATGAAAGGAGTGAAATAGTAGGCTTGGAAATGGTAGGTATGAATGGCACTAGACAAGCATATAGACACCAATTTTTTTATTATATAAATTTACGAAAATCATTTTGTAACTTTTGATATGTGTTCCCATTGTGCATTATTCATCAAGGATCTTAAGATGGTCTTTGAAAACAAGTTTGATGAAAAAAATTAAAAACAAATATAAGCAAGTTGAATTCATTGGCATTTTTTATTACACGCAATTTTAATTCATTTTACATTATTTTGGGAATGTTAATTTTCATTATTGAGGTTGACGATTTTGAATGCATGGGCAAGTTGGTGCATGGATGTATGGAATGGGTTTTGTGGGCGTGTGCACCTCAACTCCTAGGCATGTAAATGTTATAAAATTGATTAATTATTCATTTTTATTCTTGTGATCCCCCAACAAATTTGGTTGTTCATCAATACTTGTTCCATAGTGTTACTTATCCCTTTGCTTTTATTTTACCTAATGCTATGATATTATGTATAAGCTTATATCATGCATTACATGCTACCATTTACCTTATTGGTTTGTAAATATATTTGAAACAATGCAGAATATCTTGAATGCCTATTCAATGTTGCATGAAATAAACCTTCCAACAAATGTTTTTTTTCATTTGTTTTGACATCACATTAGTTTCAAGCATTCCAAGAGGGATTTCACATTAAATGACAAGTTCTAGGAACCTATCTAAACATTTCAAAAATGGAAACAAAAACAATTACCAAACCAAAATTAAATTGGAAATGTAGCCACAAGAATCATTTTTTTCACAAAATGTGGCAATCCCCATCTCCCCCCCCCCCCCCCCCCCCCCCCCCCAACCCCAACCACCACCCACCCAACACCACAAATCAACTATATTTTCTTTTGTTTTATTTTATTATAATTATTTTC
>Ga0116229_10010920_pt1 | contig 13525 bp, 14 predicted proteins | sample S1TSphgellanicum_3_FD_87313 | JGI IMG/M metagenome (GOLD analysis project Ga0116229, IMG submission 87313) | Host-associated microbial communities from peat moss isolated from Minnesota, USA - S1T2_Fc - Sphagnum magellanicum MG | ecosystem: Host-associated > Plants > Peat moss > Unclassified...
AGGCACTGCCTGGATATGCGGCAAGCCGATCCGACCCCGGACCGAGTGCCGTGAAGCTCCCGCCAGGGACTTCACGGCACCCACCGGCGAGCCGGCCGACCATTTCCTGTTTGCGTGACTTTCTGCTTGGCCAATCAAGGTCTAGGGTTTTGTCGTGCCCCATTCAGCCTCGATGCTCTTGCTGATCCTGACCGATAGCGTGGTTGCCATAGGCGCCGCTCTGCTGGTGTTTGCAGCCCTGCACGATATCGGCTTCCGCACCGTACCCAATCGCGTCTCCGCCGCCCTGCTGCTCTGCGGCCTGGTGCTCCGCCTGATCACCGGCGACATTGTCTGGGGCCTGGTGTGCGGCGCCGCGGTATTTGCCGTTACCTATGGCTGCTGGCGCTTTGGCTGGATGGGCGGCGCGGACGTAAAGCTGCTGACCGCATCTGCGGTATTCGTCTCACCGATGATGGTGCCCACCCTGCTGCTGGCGACATCGATTGCCGGCGGCATCATCGCGGTTTTCTACCTATTGGGGAGCCGCGTGGCGCCACGGCCGAATGCAGCCAAGCCTGACGGGCTGCTGCGGCGGGCGCTGCGCTGCGAATTGCGCAGATTGCGCCGGCGTGGCCCGCTGCCTTACGCTGCCGCTATTGCAACCGGTGGTGTTTTCGCCATCGTGACATCCTGATAACCCGGTGATAGGCCCTTGCTGGATGATGCTCTGTATGCGCCCGGTTTTGGAAGTGCCGCCGCCGGCTGCATTACGGTGCGGCCTCCCGCACGCCCAGCCGCCTTTCATTAGCCGACCGAACCCGAGGCCATACCATGCTTAGAACGATGCTCTTTCTGTTGATGGCTGCCGGGCTCGTCGGATTTTCCGCCGTTGCCTGGGTCAGCTTGCACCCGCCTGCCCCGCCGGTTGTGACCATACAGAAGGTGAATGTGCTGGCCGCCGCCACCACGTTGCGCGCCGGAACATTGCTGAAACCGGATGATATGGAACTGCACGAGGTGGCAGAGGGCGACGTGCCGGTCGGCGCGCGCAAGGATACGCCGTCGGCGCGGTCGGAGCTGTTCGGCTCGATGGTGCGCCAGACGCTGTTGCCACACCAGATCATTCTGCCGGCCGATGTGATGCGCCCTGGCGATCACGGCTTTCTGGCGGCGGTGCTGACGCCCGGCAAACGCGCCGCCTCGGTGGGCGTGGATGCGGTGACGGGAACCGCTGGCCTGATCTGGCCTGGCGACCATGTCGACCTTATCCTCACCCAGCAGATCGACGACCCGAGTGTGCCGCTCGGCCGGCGGCTGGCGGCCGAGACCGTGCTGAAGGATGTGCGGGTGATCGCGGTGGATCAGCAGATGGTGCAAGGCGGCGCCTCGACCACCGGCGACACCTCGCAGCAATCGCGCACAGTGACGCTGGAGGTCTCGCCTGAGGATGTGGAGAAGGTCGCGGTCGCCACCCGGCTTGGGCGCCTCTCATTGGCGGTTCGGCCGGTGGATGCAGGAACTCCGGTCGATAGCAGCGACCATGCGGTGACCTACAGCCAGGACGTATCGACCGCGATCGGCAGCATGCACAAGCCGGACGACCAGGGCGCTTCGCATATGCTGCACGTTTATTCAGGAACCAGTGACAAGGAATATCCTTTCTGATGCGCCCGATTTGCAATCCTCCGTCGGCATCCGGCCCATTGAAGACGCGGCTGCTGACGCTCAGCGCGATCGTGTCGCTGGCGAGCCTGGCCGGTTCGCAGGCCATGGCGCAGCCGCCCTCTCCGGTGCAATCCGCCCCTCCTGCCACGCTCGATGTGGCCAAGCCGAAGCCGGTGCACGGGTCGATCACCTTGTCGGCGGGCAATGGCCAGGTGCTGCATTTGAACGCGCCAGCCACCAACGTGTTCACCGCCGACCCAAAAGTGGTGGAGGTGCGGCCGGCGAGCGCCAACAGCCTGTTCGTTTTTGCGGTGGCACCCGGCACCACGACGGTGGCGGCGCTGGATACGTCCGGCGCGCTGATCGGTCAGTACCAGGTGACCGTTGTGCCATCGAATTTCGACGCCGCCATGGCCAAGAGCGCGATCAGGCATAGCGCGCAGGGCGCGGTGAACACCCATGCGACGGAAACCGGCGTGGCGCTGAATGGCCATGTGCCGACGGCAGCCGACGCGGAGAAGGCGGTTCTGGCCGCCAAGGGTGCGCTGCCCGCCGACGGCAAGATCGACAACCAGTTGACGACAGATGAGCCGATCCAGGTGAGCCTGCATGTGCGGGTGGCGGAAATGAGCCGCACGCTGACGCGGGAGCTTGGGGTGAACTGGTCGGCGGCAACCGCGCTGGGCCGGGAAGCGGCCTTTGGTGTTTCCACCAGCAACCTGATCTCGACAGTGGCGGGCGTGGCGCCGTCGGAAGGCCAGATTAACCTTGGCAGCGCGAAAGCCGGCTATAGCCTCGATGCCGTCGTCGATGCGTTGTCTCAGGACCAGCTGGTGCATGTGCTGGCCGAGCCGAACCTGACGACGATGAGCGGCCAGCCAGCCAGCTTCCTGGTCGGCGGCGAGTTCCCGATCCCGGTGGCGACCACCCAGGCCAACGGCAACAGCAACGGCACCTTCTCGATCGACTTCAAGCAATACGGTATCTCGCTCGCCTTCGTCCCGACGGTGATGGCGCATAACCGGATCAGCCTGCATGTGCGGCCGGAAGTCAGCCAGCTCGACAAGGCCAACGGTGTTACCTCCTATGTCGGCGGCAACGTGACGCTCAGCATCCCGGCGCTGACGGTTCGGCGTGCCGATACCACGGTGGAGCTGGGCTCAGGACAAAGCTTCGCCATCGCCGGCCTGCTGTCGGACCAGACGACCCAGATTACCCAGGCAACGCCTGGGCTCGGCGATATCCCTGTACTGGGCGCGCTGTTTCGCTCGGACAGCTTCAACCGGGCGGAGACGGAGCTGGTGATCGTGGTGACGCCCTATATCGTGCGGCCGATCAACGACCCCAACGCGCTGCATCTGCCGACCGACGGTTTTACGGTACCTAATGATTTGGAGCGCATTCTTCAGCTGCGGCAGTTTGGCAGCGGCTCGTTCAATTCCAATAGCCCGTATCGCCGCATCCCCGCCGATGCCGGCTTCGTTGTCGAGTAGGAGCACCTCATGCGCATTACATTTTCAGGCGCGTTGCGCCCTCAAAGACGGTCTTTCACAGTTTTGCGGGCATTTTTCGGGCTTGGCGCATGCGCCCTGCTGCTTGGCACCGCCGCGTGCGGCCCGCAATATGATCCTCTGACGCGGGAGGGCCTGTATGTGCCCGCCCATACCAATCGTGCAAACCTGACATTGATGGTGGCCAACCCAGGCGATCTGGTGCGCGGCACAGGGGTGACTGGCGGTGACGGCCAGCTCGGCGCGGCGGCGATTGACCGGCTGCGCAACGACAAGCTGAAGAAACTGCCTGCTTCGGATATTTCGCAGATTACCACGAGCAACTCTGGCGACAACAATTCGACTGGCGGCGGGGGGCAGTAGACCGTGGCACAGAATACCCTGGCTCAGGCGCCGGCGGAAACCGGCCAAAAGACTGTCGAACGTTCAACGGTACTGGCGTTTGTGACCGATGCCGAAAGCGAAATGGCGGTTCGCGAAGGCATGGCGGAGCTGGTGCCCTCCATCCAGCTGAAGCGCGCCTCCATCCGGCAGGCGACCGCCATGCTGCGAAAAATGCCCAGTCCGGAAGTTCTGGTGGTCGATATCACCGGCGAGGATGCCCCCCTGGCCGCGCTGCACGACCTCTCGGAAGTGGTCGAGCCGAATACACGCGTTCTGGTGGTGGGCGACCGCGTGGACATGAATTTCTATCGTTCGCTCACCCGCGACCTTGGGGTTGCCGAATATCTCTACAAGCCGCTGGCCAAGGAGATGGTGGCACGCATGTTCGGGCCGGCCTGCGCGCAGCGGCCGGTGGCCAGCGGCGCCCTGCAAGGCGGCCGGATTCTGGCGGTGAGTGGCGCCTGCGGCGGGGTGGGTACAACGACGGTCGCGGCGAACCTGGCCTGGTATCTGGGCGAGGAGCTGAAACGGCACACGCTGCTGTTCGACCCGGACATCTATACCGGCAACGCGGCGATGATGCTGGGCGGGCGCACCGGCACCGGCTTGCGCCTGGCGCTGGAAACCCCCTCGCGTATCGACGAATTATTCGTCGAGCGTGCCGCCCAGCCGGTGACCGAGCGGCTCTCGGTGCTGGCCGGCGACGAGAAGGTGACGGAAGCCGCCGACATCGCCGAGGGTGCGGGGCGCGCTTTGCTGGCGGCCTTGCGGCGGCGCTATAATTTTGTCGTCGCCGACGTGCCTTCGGCGCCGGTGCCGGTATACCGGGAATTGCTGATGCTGGCGCATCAGCGCGTGCTGGTGATGGACCCGACACTGGCCGCCATGCGCAATACGCTGCGCCTGCTGGCGCTGCCGACCGGACCCGACCAGGTACGGCGGGCGGTGGTGGTGCTGAACCGGCTCGGCCAGCCGGGCGGGCTGACACGGCCGCAGATCGAGGAGGCGCTGGAGATGGCAATTGACGTGGTTATCCCTTACCAGCCACGCCAGGTAGGCACGGCGGCTACCATGGGCACGCCGGCCTGCATCGCCAGCGGCGGATTCCGCAACGGCATTCTGTCGCTGGCCAAGGAAGTCGCCTTCGTCGCCGACAACACCCAGGCTGCCAAGTCGACATCCGGCGGGCCGTTCGGCCTGGGAAAATTATTCGACAAGCTGTCCGGACGCGCTGAATGAACGCCACCCCGATGTTCGGGCGCCGGCGGAGCGAAGCCGATCCGCTGGCGCCGATCCCGCCAATAGCGCCAAAACCGGCGGCCCAGGCGCCGATCATGCCGAGCCCGTCGACCTCCGACCAGCTCTCGGAGCTGCGCACCCTCGCGCTCTCCCAGCTCGATCCCGCTGCCGCCGCCGCCCTGCCGCAGGAACGGCTGCTGCCGGAAATCGAGAAGCTGGTCGGCGACATCGCCACCGAGCGGCGCATTCAGCTGAATGCGCGCGAACAGCGCCAGCTGGCCGCCGAGCTGGTGAACGATATGCTCGGGCTGGGGCCGCTTCAGCCTTTGCTGGATGACGAGAGCATCGCCGACATCATGGTGAACGGCCCTGACAGGGTGTTCATCGAAAAGGCCGGCAGGGTTACCCTCTCGAATGTCCGGTTCCGCGATGCCGGGCATGTGGCCAATATCTGCCAGCGTATTGCCGCCGCCATCGGCAGGCGAATCGATGAATCATCGCCGATGGTCGATGCGCGCCTGATGGACGGCAGCCGCGTCAACATCGTGTTCCCGCCGCTCGCCCTGGATGGTCCCTACGTTTCGATTCGTAAGTTCACGAAACGAAAAATGGATTTCGCGCGGCTGGTGGCGCATGGCAGCTGCACGCCGCAGGTGGCGCGGATCCTGGAAATCGCCGGGCGTTCCCGGCTGAACGTGATCATCTCCGGCGGCACCGGCTCCGGCAAGACCACGCTGATGAACGCGATGTCGCGGATGATCGATCCGGCGGAGCGGGTGATCACCATCGAGGACGCGGCGGAACTGCAATTGCAGCAGCCGCATGTGGTGCGCATGGAAACCCGGCCGCCGAGCCTGGAAGGGCGGGGCGAAATCACCCAGCGCGATCTGGTGCGCAACGCTTTGCGTATGCGGCCTGACCGGGTGATCATCGGCGAGGTGCGGTCCAGCGAAGCGTTCGACATGTTGCAGGCGATGAACACCGGCCATGACGGATCGATGTCGACCATCCACGCCAACAACACGCGCGATGCCCTGACCCGTATCGAGAACATGGTGCAGATGGGCAATATGGGCCTGCCGAGCAAGGCGATCAAAACCCAGATCGTCGGCGCGGTGGACATGATCGTTCAGGTGGAGCGGCATCGCGATGGTGGCAGGCGCATCACCCAGGTGACCGATATTGTCGGCCTGGAAGGCGATGTTGTGGTGCTGAACGACATCTTCCAGTTCGAGTTCACCGGTGAGACGCCGGATGGCACCAAGCTGGTGGGCGCCTACAAGATTGGCCGTGGCCGGCCGAGTTTCTGGGACCGGCTGATGTATTTCCAGATGGACCGGGCCTGGGTTGCGGCGATGGAAGAGACGAACTGGTGAGCAGCCATCTTGTTCTTTTGCTGGCAGGCGGGCTGGTCTGCCTGATCGGGCTGACGGCCAGCGGGCTTTGGCTGCTGGCCGAGCAGAAGCGCGAGCAGGCCTGGGCAGAGCGGCGCGAGGCCACGATCGGTGGCTATCTGAAGCCAAAAACGAGCGGCGTGCCGACCCTGATGCTGTCGGCCAGGACCAAGCAGAAGCCGGCAAGCACGCTGGCCCGCGTCCATGCCGTGTTCAATTGGCGCGAGGATCGGCGGTCGCAATATCCGATGACGTGGTGGGGCATTGCCCTGGTGATGATGGCGCCATCTCTGGTGGCGGGCCTGCTGGCGACCAAACTGCTTGGCGTGATCGGCTGGATTGCCGTTCCCTGCATCGACATCCTGCTCACCCGCAGTTTTCTCGGCTATTGCGCAAACAAGGTTTCGCGGGAGCTGCTGGCGCAATTCCCCGATGCCTTGTCGATGGTATCGCGCTCGGTCCGCGTGGGTGTGCCGCTGGGCGAGGCGATCAAGGTGGTGTCCAAGGAAGGGCTTTCGCCGACCAGGGAGGAATTTGGCAGAGCTGCCGACGGTGTGGCCATCGGACTGGATCTGGAGGCGGCGCTGGTGGAAATGGCCGAGCGCAACGATCTGGCGGAATATCGGTTTTTCGCCACCGCTTTGGCGTTGCAAAGCCAGACCGGCGGCGGGCTGACCGAAACCCTCGATACGCTGGCCGATACTATTCGCAAGCGCGAGGCGGCCCGCAAACGCGGCAATGCGCTGGCATCCGAAGCCAAGACCAGCATTTATGTGCTGGTGGTTCTGCCGGTGATCAGCGGCATCGGCCTGTGGCTGACGAACCCGGATTATATCGACATCCTGTTTACCACCAGCGGCGGCAACAAGCTTCTGGCACTGGCGGTGTTCATGCTCTGCCTCGGCATGTTCTCCATGCAGCAGATCATCAAGCGTACTTTATCATGACAATAGTTTTCAGTTTTCGGTTGCCGGTTTCCAGAGGTCTGGAAACGGGTGACCGGCAACTGGAAACGTGCCTGGGGATATAGCTATGAACGGCCTGCCTTTGCCGCTGCTTGGGTCAATCGCCCTGTTCTTCGTTGTCGCGTCCTTCCTGCTGATGCGGGCGATCGATCAGGAGGAGAAGGTGAAGGCGCGGCTGACGCGGGTGACCGGCCTTGATTCCGGGCCGCAGCTCGAACCGCGCCGGGAAAAGCTCAGGCCGCTCGATCTGGTGGCCAAGTTCGGCACCGCCCTGGCCAAGAGCGGCATTCTGTCCGACGCCACCCGCGCCCAGCTTGAACAGACCATCAATCAGGCGGGCCTTCGCGGCAGCAGGGTGTTCGGAATGTTCATCGGCAGCAAGGTTCTGCTGATGCTCACCTTGCCGGTGCTCACCTATTTCCTGATCCATGGCCGCGGCTTCGCGCCGACCGGGTTCTATGCCTGCATTGGCGGCGCGTTTGCCGCCGGCATGCTGGCGCCTGATTTTATCATCAAGCAGATGCGCGGGACTCACCTGAAGAAGGTGGAACGCGGCCTGCCTGACGCACTCGACATGATGGTGATCTGCGCCCAGGCGGGTTTGGGGCTGGAGAACGCGATCGAGCGGGTGGCGCAGGAATTCATCTATGCCAACCAGGCGGTGGCGCTGGAGCTTGGTATCTGCGCGAGTGAAATGCGCATCGGGTCTGACCGGCGCCAGGCCTTGCTGGCCTTGGGCGAGCGCACCGGGCTTGAAGTGATGCGCCGGCTGGCCGGCACGCTGATCCAGACCATGCAGTTCGGCACACCGCTGAGCCAGGCGTTGCGCAGCCTGGCCTCGGAGATGCGGCAGGACAATCTGACCAAGTTCGAGGAGAAGGCGGCACGCTTGCCGGTGTTCCTGACCTTGCCGATGATCGTGTTCATTCTGCCTTGCGTGTTCATCGTCGTCGGTGGCCCGGCTGGGCTGCAAATCGTCAAAACCCTCGGCGGCCATTAGGAAGTTCAGCATGCGCGGTATTTCGGCCGGATGGATGAGCCTGCTGCTGCTGGCCGGGTGCAGCAGTGCGCATATGCAGGAGAGAAACGAGGCCGCCGCCAGCGACCGGCCGAGCCTGGAAGCGGCGCGCCAGGCGCTGACCGAGGGCCAGGCCGGCACGTCGCTGGCGATTGCGCGCGGCGTGCTTGCCTCGCAGCCGAATAATGTGGGCGCGCTGGCGGAGGCCGGCGATGCCGAGGCCCAGATGGGCGACCGGCTTTCGGCCGACACGCTGTATCATCGTGCGCTGAGCCTTTCGCCGCATAATGTGCGGGCGCGGCTTGGCTTGGCGAAAATGCAGATACGCGACAATGTTCACGGCGCGGAAATGGCGTTTCGCGCCATTCTGCTGGACCGGCCGCGTGACCCGGTGGTGCTGAACGATCTTGGCTATGTGCTGGACCTGCAGGAGCGCCACAAGGAAGCGCAGGATGTGTATATCGACGCGCTGGCCAGCGACCCGAACCGTCTCTCGGTGCGGGTGAATTTGGCCTTGTCGCTGGCGCTGAGCGGCCAGGCCGACAAGGCGGAGCAGATGTTGCGCGATCTGGTGGCCAATGAAGCCGCGACGCCAAAAATTCGGCTGGACCTGGCGGTGGCACAGGCGATTGCCGGCCATAACGAGGAGGCGGCCAAGACGTTGAGCGCCGATTTGGCGCCGGCCCAGGCGAAGGCGGCGCTGGAGGGCATGGAGCAATTGCGGCCAGCGGGCCAGGTGGCGAAATAGGGCGACAACCGCAGCCGCGCCCACCCCATACCCCCTTGCCTTGGGCGGCCCTTTGACCGAGTTTTGCTGCGCCGCACTCGGAGGGCTGCCATGACGCAAATTCCCGCCACATTGATCCCCGGCGACGGTATCGGGCCGGAAATCGTCGAGAGCGTGGTGCAGGTGCTGGACGCGCTGGGCAGCCCGTTCGCGTTCGAGAAGGCGCCGGCTGGGGTGAGTGCGATTGCCAGCCATGGCGACCCCCTGCCCCCCTCCACGCTGGACAGTATCAGGCGCACCAAGCTGGCGCTGAAGGGCCCGCTGACCACGCCGGTGGGCGGCGGCTTCAAATCGGTGAACGTGGAACTGCGCCGCGAATTCGAGCTCTTCGCCAATATGCGGCCGGCCACCACGATGATCCCAGGCGGGCGCTACGAGAATATCGACATCACCCTGGTGCGGGAAAACCTGGACGGGTTCTACGCCGCCTTCGAGCATTATATGCCGGTGGGCGACGACCATCGGGCGGTGGCGTTCTCGGCCGGGTTCAATACCCGCGCCGGCTGCCGGCGGATTATCCGCCATGCCTTCGAATACGCGGTGGCGAATGGCCGCAAGAAGGTGACGGTGGTGCACAAGGCCAATATCCTGAAGGCGCTGACCGGCATATTTCTCGATGTCGGCCGGGAAATCGCCCCCGAATATGCCGGGCGCGTGGCCATGGATGACCGGATTGTCGATGCCTGCGCGATGCAGCTGGTGCTCAATCCGTGGCAATTCGACGTGATCGTGACCACCAATCTGTTTGGTGACATCCTGTCGGACCTGATTGCCGGGCTGATCGGCGGATTGGGCCTGGCCCCAGGGGCCAATATCGGCGTGAGTGCGGCGATCTTCGAGGCGGTGCATGGCTCGGCGCCGGATATCGCCGGCCGTGGGGTGGCCAACCCGGCGGCGTTGCTGCTGGCGACCGGGCTGATGCTGGACCACGCGGGCCTGCCAGAGCTGGGCAAGGTTTTGCGTGATGCCTTGCGTGAAACGGTGGTGACCGATGGCGTGCGCACGCGCGATTTGGGCGGGACTGCCACCACCGGGGAGATGACCGCGGCGATATTGCGCCGTATCGGCTAATCTACGCCTTGGTAAGGGCTGGACCGAGGCGCGGATTTTCGCATACGAAGATGCTCAGTTTCACTGTCTGGGAAAAGCCGTTCATGCGCCTGGTCATTGCCCTCGTCCTGCCGGCCCTGCTCGCAGGTTGCATCAGTTTCGACAGCAGCAGCCCCAGCCCGCCGCCGCCGGCTACGGTGGTGGTGCCGTCGCATTAAGGCATCGTCGGCCAATAAGTGCGTCGGCACGCCGACAAGGATGCCGCCTCAAACAAAGGCTTAGGGCCCGTTCGACCCGGTAACCCGATTCGGTAGTGTCGAACGGGCCCTAAGGCATCGTCGGCACATAAGTGAGTCGGCACGCCGACAAGGATGCCGCCTCAAACAAAGGCTTAGGGCTCGTTCGACCCGGTAACCCGATTCGGTAGTGTCGAACGGGCCCTAAGGCGGCGCGCGCCGCGCATTGCCTGGGTGGCGAACAGGGTGAAAGCGACCGGCTCGGCCAGGCCGCCGGCGCGCAGGGCCGAGGCTGTCCAGGTATTGCAGGTATCCAGCAGGTCGTAGCCGCGCGGTGACGCGTAGAACAGGCTGCCCAAATAGGGGCCGTTGCCGATCCATGCGGGCGCGCCCTGTGCATAATCGAAGCTGGCGGCGAGATAGGCCTCGATCCCGGCGAGCTGGGCGGCGCTGACCCTCAGGCGTACTGCGTTGGCGGTTCCGAAGGCGGTATCGGGGGCCGTGCGCAGGCCGGTGACCAAGATGGCGCCTCGTCCCGGCAGCAAGGCCAGCAGCCAGTCGCCGGCCCATTTGCGGCGGGTGGTAATGAAGCTGCGGTCGCCGAAGCCGAACAGGATGCTGGTTGCGGCTGGGAATACGCGCCGGAATGCGGCGAGCGGGCCGGAGAGGTCGGCTGCCATCAGGCCGATATCGGTGTGGTGACCACGTTGCACGACATAGACCGCGCGATCGGCCGGTGCGGCCGCCATCCGGCTGGGCGCGGGAGCAGGCCACATCGCGCAGCCGCAGAGGGAGAGCAGGCAAAAGGCGGCCGCGGGGGCATGCCATGTGGGGGGTTTAGATGGGTACATGGGCTGATTGGGCATCTGTGGACGCCCCCGGCAACGCAAGAGAAATCTCGAGGAGGTTTAGCCGCAACATATTCCGCAATTTCGCCGGTAACGCCGAGGGGCTTGCCGATCAGGCGATACTATTCGGCTGCGAGCGGCTTCACCTGGGCAAGTATCTGTTCCGCTCTCTCAACGCTATTTTCGTTCACGGCGCGAGCCTCGAAATCGTGCTGTGCGACACGTTGTAGCTGCGGGCAATTTCGCGCACGGCCTCGCCCGCGTCACGCCGCTTAATGGCTTCATTCTGCTGATGCACGGTCAATTTCGGCTTGCGGCCCATCTTCACACCACGCGCCACAGCACGGGCGCGGCCCTCCCCAGCCCTGACGCGAATCAGTTCGCGCTCAAACTCTGCCACCCCCCCGAGAACAGTCAACATAAGGCGGCCGTTGGCTGTGGTGGTGTCGGCCCATGTGTCGCCCAGGGACTTGAAGCCAGCCTTCTTGCAGGCAATCGCGGCCATGGTATTCAGCAAGTCGCGCGTCGAGCGAGCCAGGCGGTCAAGCCTGGTCACCATCAGCACGTCGCCGGCGTCGAGCTGGTCCAGCACCTTGCGAAGCTGGCGGCGGTCGGTCTTGGCGCCGCTAGCTACCTCGCGGAGCACCCGACGCGCACCGGCTGCCTTGAGCTGGCGCACCTGCGCGTCAACGCTTTGGCCGTCCGTCGAGACGCGCGCATAGCCGTAGATCATGGGGTAAGGGGTCGGCCGGGCGTGCTATGGGCTGATCCCTTTGGAGCCGGAAGCGCCTCGCGAGAGGCGCTCACATACTCCCCCAAGGTCACGTCCAAGCGCTCATAGAGAAAACGGTCAAAAGCTTCCACGCCTTGCCCGGCCTGTGCCTGCTGCAAGGTGGCGATATACGCCGGCCGATCTTCCGGCCGCACCGCGACCGGCGGATAGCCGCCACGGATCAAAACCAGATTCATCAGCAAGCGCGCCGTGCGCCCGTTGCCGTCATTGAACGGGTGAATCTCGACAAGGCGGCGGTGCCCGGCGAAGGCCGTCGCGGGCGTGTCGGTCGCCGCGCCCAGCCAGCCGGCAAAATCACTCATCAAGCCCGGCACCTCGGCCGGTGACGGGAAGCTGTGCCGCCCGGTGTCGGTCAGAACATAACGGCCCTGGTCGGCGTAGCGCCCAGCAATATCCGGGTTCGAGCGCAGCATGACCAGACGGTGCAGGTTGCGCAGGTCCATTTCGGCAATCGGCACCTTACGGCGGGCCAGGTCGCGGACATAGCGGATGGCCTCGAAGTGATCGAGGGCTTCTAAGTGATCCTTGAGCGGTTTGCCGGCAACGGTGATCCCTTGCTCAATGACCATGGTCGTCTCGACCGCAGTCAGGGTGTTCCCCTCGATGGCGTTCGATGTGTAGGTCAGTTCCAGGTCTTGGGAATGATCGAAATTCGTGGTGCCGCCGGGCGCACGGACGCGAAGCCGGTCAAGCTCGGCCTTCTTGCTCTCTATCGCAGCGATCAGGGTTTCCATGGTCATTTTCCGGCCGCCATTATGCACCGGATTTAAGCAACTAAAAAGCCTAATCTTTCCAGCGGTTTAGTTTTGGTGCATAATTCTTGAGATTTGCACCATTGGCAGTCACGGCCGCCCCCGCGATGCGGGCTAAAGCTGCAATAGGTCGGCGAACTCGTCGAAATCGTCCGCACCCTTGACCCACGTCGTCCTCTTTGGCTCATCCTTTTCCCAACGAAGCCACAGCACTGGTGGACGGGACGTGCCCTCTCGATAATACAAAATGATTGGGGCGTCCGAGCCGATGCCAAAGTCGCCAATGACAAGCGCATCCCTCGGCGAGATCACGTCAAGCGCTCCGTATTTCGACCAGAACAACGGGAGCATCTTGCCTTTGGCGTGGTCGGCTATAGTTCGGAATGGTGGAGGCATCAGACAAATCAGGCTTTCACCGGGAGCAAACAACTGCACGCGCTCTGCTACTACCAGCGGTCGCAGGTTTTGCGAGTTCACCGAGCTATCGCTGCCTGGCCAACGCCCGGCCTGGATCAGTGCGTTTAGCCTGGCGGGCAAGACGCCAATACTTAAGTCTGTCATCGGCTCGATCCTAGAATCTTCCTCAGGAGCGCAATCTTATCCCCTCCGTCAGTGCTGACGAGCCGAACAGACAAAGAACATGCTTGCTGGATGCTTGACTCTTCCCTGGTGCAAAATTCTTGAGATATGCACCATGACGAGTATGTGACCTACCTGGCGGCCGATTTCATATCGGCGTATTAGCCTCTTCGATCGGGTAAGGGCCATGTGGCATGTCACTTAGTCCTACTGAGTCGCAGAAATATGGCATGAACGGGCTGATTTTCCTTGGCCCGGCGCCGGTGCGGTTTGGTAGCAGTGAAGATTCGAGCCTTCCTGGAGGGAGAGGATGGATCTTCAC
>Ga0116229_10010922_pt1 | contig 13523 bp, 15 predicted proteins | sample S1TSphgellanicum_3_FD_87313 | JGI IMG/M metagenome (GOLD analysis project Ga0116229, IMG submission 87313) | Host-associated microbial communities from peat moss isolated from Minnesota, USA - S1T2_Fc - Sphagnum magellanicum MG | ecosystem: Host-associated > Plants > Peat moss > Unclassified...
TGCATATCTTTTATCTCTATAAAAGTCTGTTAATGGCTTTAATTTTATACATTTAGTGCAAAGTTTCATCATATCCTTTATATTAGCTCAGACTATATTTTATTGCAAGTTTTGCAATTTCCCGGCTCGTGGAAGCGTCTATGGCTTCTAGTCGTTACAAACCGTATCGTCCTGATACTGGCTCTCGGTATTAGCGTTTCAGCCTTCACCGATACACGGAAATTTTAATCTGGCATACATTTCGCGCTACCAGATCCTTCATATATTCTTTCGTTTGTTATGAAGGTCACGACGACAAAGACTATAAATCGTCGGTATACAATTCTTTAAGTGCCGCAATTTGGTTGGCACTGTTTGCATAAGAAGCAGCCATTGCTGTTTCTCCTATAAAATTAGTTAATCTAGGGATAGCGGAATGCTATCTTTCTAGCGGTGTCGTATAAATCAGTTGAGCGGATGCTCTATGTTTTACCGATCACCATGCTTGAGTCAGGGGTAGTCTTTAAGGTATAAACTTGATTTATTCCTTAAAGAGTATTACTGCTTAAGCTCGCCTTTAAACGCCAACATAGCTCTTTCACGATTAGTGAGCTTCCTCGTGCCGCTTGTAGCATTTGTAAGGGTTTTCATTTTCGGAGCTTCTGGGTCGGCTTGCTTCTGGGATGGAGCTGGTTGTACTGCCTGCTTCATCTTGCCTTGTAACTGTTTCTGTATTTTACCAATTCTTGTAAGTTTTAATGCTTCTTCGACGAGATAGTTTTCTACTTCTTGTGTTGCTTCTTCTACGCTGAGTAGGATTCCGTCTTTTTCAAACGTTTTTGTTATTAAATCTACTACGTCGTCTACTGAGTTTGTAGCTTTCACTGTTTCAAATGCTGGGTCCATTTTTACTAGATTTACCACGTCTGCTTTAATTTGCCTTTTAGCGGTGTTATACGCCTGTTGTTGCGATTCTACAGTTTCTTGCTTACTCTTATCCAGGGTCTGCTTTAATTCCTGTATTTGGGCTTTTAATTCGCTTATAGTGGCTTCTGTTCTTGGGTCTGTTGGTGTTGTATTCAGTATTTGTTGGGTGAGTTCTTCATACGTTACACCAGCTTCTGCTAGTTTTTGTAAAGTATTGCGTTTCAGTTCATCTCGAGAAATGTAGTTCTTAGTATCGATTTGTGATTTTTGACTAAGTTCAGCTTCTTTTGCTGCTAATGCTGCTTCCCTAGCTTTCAACGCCTGTTCTTGTTGTTGGGCTCTTTGTCGTAAAATCTTTTCTTGGCGTGCTAGTTGAGCGAACTGCTTGCTGAGTTGTGGGTCGACCTTTTTAGCTTCTGGTCGTTCTTGGCTTACTTCTTGCACAACTTCCGTTTCGACCTCTTTGTCCGGAGTTTCATTTGAGCTTTGTTTTACCGCGCTTAACTCTTCTGGTGATATGTTATTCGCGTTAACAGAGTGGTTGGGATGTTCTGACTGAGCCGGTGCTGTTACGGGATTACCGGATAAAGCTCTTTGTACTGCTTGTACTTTCGACGGGTCGTTAAATGCCGCTATGGCTTTAGCTGTAACACCTGAACCTGGTGATGTTGGGGCGATTGCCGGGGGCGTGCTGCCTGTACTAGTAATTCTCATATTTTATTCCTTATTTATTGAGCTCCGGGAGCATTTGGGATTAAAGGGCTAGTTGGTGGGGGTTGTGGAGCAGCCTGGGGTGTAGGGGCTCCTTGCGCTGCACCGGGTTGGGCAGGCATTTGTGGTGGCATTGCTGCCTGTTTAATAGCTTGTATTTGGTTGAAAAAATCTCGGAGTTTCTGCATTTTACTTTCTTCAAGTTTTGCCGGGGCGTATAAATTGATGTATTTAGTTGTAAGATCTTCTGCTAGCTGTAAATCTATGAAAGGATCCGGAGGCGTGTATTTACCTGATTCAACTATGTAGTCTAATATTGAGAATATTCTTTCTTCACCAGCATTTGCGAGTTTTTCTACTTGTTCTAAGTCGGGGTAATCGAGGAGTCTTCGGCCTTCTTGGAGTGTAATCATTCCTGACTGCACCATCTCGGTAATTTTCGCTAAACGTCCTGCCGGGTCTTTTGGAAGGCTAGATTGTGTAAAACACTGGATTACGAATGAGTCATGAATCAATGCTGCTTTCGGCAGGTCAATTTCTTTAGTGCCGTTTTTATTGGGATATACTGTTTGGTACGAACCTTGTTCTTCTGCTATGTCTTTTGCTAAATCAATTATTTGATAGGCAAGGTCGATGAACAAATTATCATAGCGACGTGACAAAGAGGCAAATCTATCTGTTGAAATGTCGTCATATGTCCGAATCGCTTCGCCTGAATCAAGACCTTGGGGCTTTTGAGAAGAAGCTTGCAGTGCTGACACGCCACTTTGTTGATATCCGTAAGCAATAAGCTTGTCTCTTTCTGCGTATAGTTCTGGAGCATTAGATGGCGCAACTTCATAACTGGGTTTTACTCCTCTGTACTTTACAATTACACCTACTTCATTTGAGTGGTGAGCTGCAACAACTTTTGAGCCGTCTTCTTGAAATACCCTAGGGACACCTACGAGTTTAATTGCTCGGCTTATTGTGAATAACAGGGAGTTTAATTCCATCTGTGTTCCCATAAGCTGTTCTGCCACGCCTTGAGACCAAAAGCCTAAGAGTCTAGGAGCGTAATGCATGAACACAAAAGGGAAACAATCTTTAGTGTATTCTTCGTCTATAAGCGCGCCAGAGCTAATACAAAGCATGTGGCGGCCGTCTTTAGCATCTTTAGCTGATTTAAGATGCCATCCTTCTACCACCATTATCAGATCTGACACTGATTTAGAGCTATCTGCTGAGTTATCTGGGTAAGCTTGTGCCGCCATTCTAATCTTTTCATGGTACTTACTAGGAAAATTAGCCATTAACACGTCGCGATTCACTAGTTTAATGCGATATAACTGCTTAGGATCGCCGTACATCCCGTCATTAGGGTCTACTAGCAGCTCGGTGAGAAGAACGCGTTCTAGGGCAACCTTGTGATCATAATCCTCATATACGTGTAATACACCTGTTCCTTCTATGAGGGCGTCTCTAAGACATGTCGTTGCTTTTTCGTATGCGTCTGTTTGGTAGAATTCACCAAGGATAAAGTTGTTTAATTTCTTAGCAAGATTGCGTTGCTTATAGTCACTATTATCAGTAAGGAACACAGGTTGCGGTCTGGATTGGGAGATACGAGATACAAGAGTGTCAGTAACAGACTGAATAAGATTAAAAGTAGGTCTTTCTTCTGGTAACCCATAGGTTTGGTCCAATTTGGTAATGTTATTACCGGTGAATGAATATAAGTTTTGGTTTCCGTAGAGTCTAGCGTATATGGCGGCTTGTCTGTATCTATAGCCTTGTGATTCTTTAAGGTAGGCTGCTGATGTTAATAATAGTCCTGCCGCTTTGTCAGAGTCTTTCTCTTCCCAAAACGGTGACATTACCATAGACTCTGATACGTCTTTGGTTTTAAATGTTATTTTTGATTGTGGGCCGGGACTATTCTTAATTTTCATTATTGTTCAGCTTGTCCTGTGCTTGAATAAAATAAGAGCTGTTCTTCTGTTAGTTCTGAAGTAGCAATCTTATCAGCTACTTGTTGGATATCACTGGGTTGTGAGTATCCTTGGAATTGAGGTACTGGTATGTTAGCTTCTGGAAAATCACTTGCGTAATCGACTTTTTTGCTACTAGTAGTAGGTTTTGGTCCTAGTTGTAATTCAATACCGTCGATTTTGATCAAAGTTACGCCTGTCTTGCGACAAAGTTGTATAACCTTTTGCAAGTCTTTTAAACTATCGATTGTCATAAGTTCCTAACGACTAAAACTGTCGTTTTTTCATCATCTTACGACGAATAGATTCAACCATGTCGTGTTTATCATGGCTGTCCATTTCTTCGTCATCACCGTGCTGAGCAGAGTCCATTGGACTGTCAGCTTGTTTTAAGCTGTGAGATTCGTCGTAGTTTTCTTTCATGAGAGAGTTAAAGCTTAATTGATCTTCTTCGTTGGCATCTTCGTCTGCGTTCCTCGAAAGATCTGCTTGGTCACTGTCGTCTGAATAAATGCTGTCGTGTGATTTAATTGAACTTGGGTTTCTACGACTTGTGATTTCACCGCCGTTATATAGCCTCATCATTTCATCCATATCACTGTCTGACATTTGTGCTGCTCGTCTGTCTTTACGTGCCATGATAGCAGAAGCTATTGAATCGTGGTGTTCTTCCATTTCTTCGTCTTCTGGTTGCATTTCACTGTCGTCTGAACTTCTACCGATTTCACCACCGTCAGCATATCCGTAGACTTTGTCTTCTTCTGAGTTATGCGGCTCTTCCATGTCAGGTACGTCGTTTCCAGAGCTGTCTTGATCCATTTCATCAAGCTCTCTGGCATGCATAGCGCCTTCGTCTTCACTAGGTGCGTCTTCCATCATATGGTCGTTTTGATCTTTGCGCTCATACATTTCTTCTGAATCATCCATGGGTTCCATTGAAGTGCGCATCTTAATGTTACGGCTTTCTCTGTCGCTTTCTTCAATCTCGCCGCCTTTAGCATATTTCTGGCGCATGTCTTCTTCAGACTCGTCCATGGAATCGTCGTGTTCCATTTCCATTTTATAAGGTTTCATGCGAGTCGAGTGTTCATCTTGCATGTCTCTTACGTTTGGACCTTGTCTTTCAGCTCCCATTTCATTCATGTCAGATTCAGGCTGTTCACCGTATGGGCCTGGTTTAGCGTTTTCTTCTAAGTTTCCTTCTTTATCATATAGCCTTGTGCTAAAAACATCGCTAGGGACCATTTTAGGACGTTTAATAGGCATTACTTTACGTCCGCTGTTCATTTGTGCTTGTTTTACCGTTGGGTTATCTGTAAAGCTGTCGTTCTTAGCTGGTTTATTACCACGGTTCATATCTGCCATCATTTTATCGTTATGTAAGTTTTCAGGCATTGGGCGCTTTTGATTTTTAACGTTAATCATGCCACCTTCAGCCATATTCATATCAGGACTTCCAGATTGAACCGATCCGCCTGCGGCTTTGCGTTTCTTATTTTTACGCTGGATGTCATAGCTTATAGCCAAGGCTTGAGCTTTTGGCTTACCAGATGAAATTTCTGCTTTTATGTTATGTTCAAAAGCTTTAGGGCTTTTACCTTTCATGAGTGGCATTACAGAGCCTCACCTTCAGAAATTGCAATGGTACATTTAATAGCGTTTAATTGCTGGTCTTGTGACAAAGAAGAGCTTAAAATTACAGAAATAATGTCACCAGCTGATGCGTTAACTCCTACTATGAATCCTCTAGCTCCAGCGCTTGTTGTTTGAAGGGTTGTTGAGTTTTGTTTAATAGTTACCACGACTTGAGAGTTGACTTGAGGTCCGCCACCAGTTCCAGTACCAGCTCCCCCGCCTGCTCCATATGCTGACATTCCAGGTACAATATCCGGTATTTCAAGCGTTCCTTGAACGGTGTATGCATCTGTATTTGGTACAGAGAAAGTAAAAGTGTTAAGGCCTGTGACTGTCGCAGTTTGAACAAGTGCCATTTAATCCTCTTTCTGGCTATCGTAGCTGTGAGGTTCTACGTGCTCACCTTCTACGTGTGGTTCAGAATCCATTAATTCAAATGCGCTTTGTAACGCATCTGCTATTCCGTCTATATTTTTTGATTCTATTGCGCGGAGAAGATCTGAGGCTGCTGCTTTATGGCCTGCTTTTTTGTCTTCTTCTTGATTTTCTTCAGGTTTTTCGTCCGGAGTTCTATGTTTTACCATAACACCCGTGGCTATACCGGTGTTATTTTTGTTCTTAAGGAAGGGCAGCACCTTTAACTCCTGGTTATAACGACTTTTCTGTCCGTTTGTAGTTTTTTCCTATGAATGTAGTATTTATTCACCATATCCTAGCTTTTTTACCCAGTTTCCGAATTCTTCTTGTTTTTTAAGCCCTTCGAGTTCCGCTTCGAACATTCCCGTTGATTGTTGTTCTGCCCATTCTTTTGTGCCCCATTTAGGTGCATCTGGCTTAGGCGGTTCATGTGTAAACGCCCATGACTCTCTAAATGCGTATAAAACAGCATCTATGATGTCTGAGTGGAATGTCTTTTTTAACACGATGCGTTTAGGAGTGCTTTTATCCCAATCGATCTGCACCATGTAAGAGTCCTGGGCAAACCTTGAGTCTTTTTTAGCTTTGAATTTACCTAGCCTTAGGTCGTCGTTGAGAAACTCTACGTTATCCTGTTTATTCGCTTTATCTGCCGGTTCTACAGGTAACAAATGTCTTCTTCTAATCTCTTCTCCGACTTTTTTACCTAAGCCCCCTTCATCCATTACCATCTTGTCAAATTTGTATTTCTTGTTAAGTATGTTTATATTCTCGACAAGCTCCGTTATACCTTGTTTTGACGTTACCATTTCTTCTACAAGGTAAGTTACCGGGCTAGTTTCAGACCAGGCTATTACTGCCAAAGCATCTGCGTCTTTAAATCCTATATCAATGCCAAGTATGTAGTGCCATTTATGTTCTTTTGGTAATGTTTCGTAATGGTTTATACTTTCGCTGTACACCACCCACAAAGCGTTTGTGTCTAAAACCCAGTAGTTAAGCCATTCTCTTCTCAAAGTAGGGCTTTGGTCTGTCCATTCTTTACGTTTTTTTAAATCTTCTACGAAGGCTTCTGGGTTAGGCATGTTAGGATTTTCATAGAGAGTCCATTTATGCTGGCTAAACCCGTATTTACCACGTTGTGTAACATCAAAGAAATAACCTTGAGGAACTGGGCCTGGAGTACCTGTAATAGCAATCCAACCGTCACTATAGTCAGATATACAAGGCGTTAGAACGTCATCTATAATTGATTCTATGTGTCGTCCAAAATCTTGTGCTTCGTCCACTGCTATTGCTGGAAATTTTCTTCCTTTAATTCTTTTCGCGTAATTTGTCATGTCGGCGCCTAGTATCAATAATTTTGCACCGTTGGGATTAATTATTGTCAGCTTAGATTCGACAAATGTGTATCCTAATCCGTACCTGTCGTTTAATTCTTGAAATGCCGGCCACATTGCACCTTTTGCTGAATCCCTTGTCAAACCTAGATATATACACTGACTTTTAGGGTATTTAACCATGGTTTGATGAAACCTATAAGCCAAACCATTTGTTTTGCCTGCCCTTCGTGAGCACTGTGCTACGATATATCTTGAAGGGTCATTAATGAAATTGTTTTGTTTTGGAAAATTAGGATTAAGTAAAATAGGTTTGGCGCTATCGTTGGCATTGCTACGATTAATAACTTCTGCTAACAATGCCGTTTTAGATACCGTCACCTTTTGACTCCAGAACTTCTTTGACTTGCTGCTTTAATTCTTCATCAGTGATGTTTTTTAAAGATTCTTTTTCTCTTTCTTGAAGTTCAAATAACAATTTTAAATGATCTCTAAGATCTCTAGCATCATTAGGTTCTAGTTTGCCTTTTGCGCTTAAAATAAGTAAATTCTTGATTTCTCTGTATAATGCTAATAAACCGTCATCTATTAACCGGCTTACACTTATTTCAGATAGCACCGGGTCTGGAATTTTCTCTTTAGGCGTAAAATCTACAGGTGTTCCAGGTTTATTTGTAAATCGTTTCACTTAATTACAGGAGTAAAGTGAAGAACTGCCGTCAAAGGCACTAGCTCTACAACAGTCCTGCGATCTCCTGCGATTTCTTTTAGTTCTAACCTAAGGAAATTACCGTCTAACCGCATTTTAACAGCTTTTGTGTTGGCTGTGTGTACGCTGGATATTGTTGGACCAATATCACCTACGTTGTTAACAAATACGCGACTAGCTAAAACTGCCCTTGATACTTCACATCCATCGTAACTCATTTAAACTGCTCCTTTATCTTCTTCTTTTTTAGCTTTTTCTGCGGCTTCTGAATCAAGTTTTTGTCTAGCTGCTGCTTCATAATTAACGCTGACCATTGCTTCGTTTAACTTTTCAAGGTCTTTTGTAAGGGCGTAAATTTGATACTGAACATCACCTGAGCGTGCTCGTAGTTGTTCATACTGAGCTTTAATCTCTTCAAATTTACGTGGCTCTTTTTGTTCTTCTTTGATTTGTTTCATTTTGTTTTTTCCTTTAAAAAATTTCATGTTCATCCTATTGCAAAGGGGTTAAATACCGCTGGTTTATAATTATTTAACAAAGTTCTACCGAGTTTAGATAAATGTGTAACATATTTGAATTGGGGTAATAACGACTTTCCAATACCCTGTTTTCTCCATTTTTCTTTTACGTACACCCAGTGTAACGATTCTTTACTAGATACACTATATCCTAGTATGACGTCAGGGTCATCTGGTAAACATGCAATCCGTATGTCTTTTTGTGATATATCTATAATCTTATCTACAAAAGTGCTGTAGTTGTTCATAAAAATAGGTTTAGGCACTTCGCTAAACCAGGAGTCACCGTAATAAAGACCTCGAAGAAACGTAGCTTTAATGAATGCCCTGTCATTTTCTGTGTAAGATCTTACTTTTATTAATTCTTTAAAGCTCATTTAATGTACATGTCTTTCATTATTTGACGCAATTCTCTTATTACTTCCCACACTGCTGTTTTTTGTAAATCCGCTACTTTCACGTCTCTTAACAGATTTGCAATATCTCTTACGCTAATTGCTTTAGTGTGGTATTCCCAAATAATTTGTTGTAGACGGGTTTCAAATTCATATTCGTTTAAAAATTTAGTTGCTAGGTCGTAGTACTCTATTTTAGATTCTTGCCACGCTTTACTTTGTTGACCGTGTCTGTCGCCACCTTTATATCTGTAAGTTCTTAAATTTGTTTCTTTTTTTTCTACGTCTACAAAGCCTGATTTTTCTAATTTGTCGTACCATATCTTTTGTAAATCGTCGAATTCCTTAGATCCAAATTTAATTATTTGCTTGCGGCGCATCTGCTACTTTTGAATTAGCAGTAGCTTCTGCGGCGGCTTTTCTAGCGGCTTCTTGTTGTTCTTTAATTTGATTTACGACAGATGCTGCAAGTTGATTAGCTGCAAACTTTCTAAGCACCTTTACGAAGTAACGTTTAGGAACCCTGTCTGTCCCTGATTTGATATGCATGATTTCATTGCTAATTAACCAGGTCATCGACGTTTTATCTGCGATAGGTCCTACAAGGTTTAAAACCGAATCCATCCACTTATTATATTCCGTCATTCCTACAGGTAGCGGAGTTGGAATAAAAGATAAAATTTTCAAAATAAATTGCTTTATAGCGTTTTTTAGTGCAGATAATTTTTTGATCACTTTTCAATCTTTCTTCCCTCATGGTTAAATTTGACATAATATTTTTTTAATGTCAATATTTTATTGTAAAAAAGTTAAACTTTTATAACTATTTAATTTTATTATACTTCTGCTAAATTATGACCAATTTTTGGTAAAGCTTCTAAAGTTATACCGGGTAATTCAACGGTTTTTTCCATACAATCTTTTAACAATGACGCTACAATGTCTGCTAATTTTTCTGGACATTCCACTACAAAGCTATCGTGGACTTGTAATACAATTTTGGCTTCAATTTTTAATTCTTTGCACCGATTGTAAAATGCAATTGCTGCCCTATTGACAATAGAAGCACCTGTGCTTTGTATTGTATGGTTTACAGCTAAATTTAAAATGTTTCTTATTTTATACGGCAGCTCTGAATGATGTGTATTACCGTATATTTCTTTTATCTTTATAGCTTCCGGCATTCTCCTCGGCCTACCAAAATAATTTTCGACTCTTCCGTGTTTTTTCACCGAGGCGTGTGCTTTAAGCATCATTTCTTTAACGCCTGGAAATGTCTCAAAATAACGATCTATGTCTTCCTGAGTGTCTTCAATGCTTTTACCAGTTGTGGGCGCAAGCTGTCTAGCTGTAGCTCCGTAAGTACTAGCCAAAGCTATCGTTTTTGATAGATTTCGTAATGACTTGTATTTTATTCCAAACGCCTCGGGACTTCCTTCTTTTTGAGGCGTACAATCTGTCTTATTAAAAACTTCCATACCAATTACAGAGTAGAAATCACTTTCTCCATCAAAGGCTTTACGGAGACGCGTGTCGCCACTAAAGTAAGCGAATACCCTGGGTTCAAGTTGGCTATAGTCGGCTCCGACGAATACTCTGCCAGGTCTAGAAACGATGCATCCTTTAATCCTTTTATCATCTCTCGGTAAGTTTTGAAAATTAGGATTACGCGAACTGTATCTTCCGGAAGTAGTTCCATGCTGTAAAAATGACGGGTAAATGACTCCATATTGAATCCTTTCTTCGATTCCTTCTACGTATGTGTTAAGTAACTTAATTTTTTTCTTATACTCTAATAGTTTTTCAATCCACTTATACTTTTTTGAAAATTTCTGGAGAGTCCTGGTATCAATCTTAATGTATTTCCAAGGATTGTTTATCTTTTTGTTTACGCTGGTAATGCACCCGTTTATAAAATCTTTCTTCGCTGATACTTTATAAGGTATCGACATTCCTAATTCATCTCTACATACGCTTTTACCTTTTTCAGTTAAGGTATCAAACTCTAACCCTAGTTTGCCAAATATGAGCCAACCCAGCTGTTGATTAGAATTTATGTTGAATGTAGTTTTTTTCGTTTCACCTGCATATTCTGGTTTTATCCAAGGATCAATTTCCTTTTTTATAAACGCTAAATCCTCGCAACACTCTGCTTCCAGTGTTTTCTTAAGAACCGTAAGTTCTTTTATGTCTACTTTCAAACCCGCGGTATTAAGATCGTATGTAGGACCTTTCAATAAAGGCATAGACTCATCTTCATAAAAAAACTTATCCAATCCCTGATCATACAAATCGGGGAGAAGTTCTAAAAAAAGCTTATAGGTCAACCAAGCATCTTTAGCTCCGTATTTTCCCATTATGTAAGGATCGCACTTGTACATTTCATACGATGTTTTAGTTAATTTTCCCCCGTTTTTTAAAACGCTTTCTTTCATTTCTTTTTGTTCATTAGCGGCGTCTTCTCCAAAATACTCTTTAGCTAATTCTTTTAGCCCTATTCTCCTGTTCTCATTGAGTATGTGGGCAAGCACCATGGTGTCAGTGTGTAGGCTCTCTATTAACCTTATCCTGAACGTCTCTTCAATCCGTGCACAATCGAAAACGGCGTTGTGCATTATCAATTTCTTATGTTTTAAATCGGAAATAATATCGGCAGATTCTTTAAGTAAATTAGTTGAATCTATTGAATTTGTTAAAGTATTCCATTTACCAAGAACGGCGTAAAAAGCCTCTGATTCGTCACCACAAACAGAAAAGCCAATTATTTGTGCACCTCTGTGAATTCCTGTTGTCTCGGTATCAAAACTTACAATCTCTTTGTCTTTTAAATAATCTCTTAACTTAGACAGGCCTTCTTTATCGTCAATTATAATTATGTTTGGATTCATGTTTATCCCCCGGTAAATACTGAACCTTTTGATAATCGTCTGCAGAAGTTGCATGCTCAGCTTTCCGTTTATTAGAAGCTTTAGGAAAGAAAAATTTAAAAGCAATTTCTTCTGACTGAGTTAAATCCCTCATTTGCTCAGTCTCTGAATCATAATACATATAATACGGTACGTCTTCTTGAATAACGTCTTGTCTAGCTTTTTTATGTCTTATCTTGCAGAATTTAAAAGCTGTCACTGTTGGGCATGACGGTTCTTTGTGACATCGTTTCAACGGCTGCCAAAGCGTAATTAAATAGTCCGTGTAAGCTTCAAAGTACATTGTTCCATAAGCAGCATCTTTGTCTAACTCAAGATCTCCTATTCCTGCTTTAGGTCGCGATGACTGTGACTGCATGACTAACAACGTGTTTGTCTGGATAGCAAAAGCTTTCATTGCGTGACATATACTCATTAAATCCTGATTTTCACCATTCAATCCTTTTTTCTTTAAAGCTCCTATGTGATCTATTACAACGCACCCAATCTTTATATTCTGTTCTTTTTGTAATTTTTCTATGTGTTCTCTAATCTCGTCAAAAGACAAATGTCTAAATTTACCTTCGTCGTCGTAGTTGCTCATTAAATGAATCTTTTTATTTAAGCTCTTATCATTACCGCACATTGTGGCCCATCGATCTGCTATTTCGTTTACTGGTTGTTCTAGCGGTATAAACATGTGGTGGTAGTCAGGGTTGTTTTGGCTGAACCATCGAAATAAATTTAAAGCAAACGTAGTCTTTCCTACGCCAGAACCTGCCACAAGCCCTATAACCTGTCCTAACCTAAATCCGTGTGCTGTGTTGTCTATCCTTGGATGGCAAGGAAATCTGGTCCCTTTTATCTGACTCCCGGCTTTGTTCAATATATCTTCAACAGTGCTTGAAAGGTCTTCTTTTTTAGGATCCAGCTCGTAAGTCCAAATCTTGTCTACTATGTTACTAGCGTAGGTTTGTCGATGCGTAGGAGCCCTTTGGAGCGCTTTTGCTGTGTTGACTAGTACTGAGCTAGCCTCGGCCTTTGAAAACCCGTTAGCAAACATTATATGGCCTAAACGGTAATCATTTTTACTGCGGTCATCGGTTGGATCTGCCCAAAGGTGCTTTACTTCAGAATTAGTACTTAAAAGCTTATTCCATTTTTCTGGCATCTCATCTGAAATTTGTACTTGTTTTGTATTGTATGTTTGTTCGTAGTGTCTGTTGCAATACTCTTCATCGGCGAATGTTATTGGCGGTAAAAGTTTATCTAATTCTTCGGAAGTGTACGATATATCATTTTCTTCTAATAAATTGCATACAGGTTGATCGGATTCTTTTTTAGTGTTCAAAGTTCCTGCAAGCCGCATTAATTGATAAATTTTACCTACTGCTTCGTCTGTGTTAAATAAACGCGTAAGTCTTCTTTGAAACCGTAAATAGCTTTTTACATCTAAATCTGTGACTCTCCAATAAACGTGAATACCGTTGCCGGAATCTACTATGTTAGTCGGTCTAATTCCGGAAATCTTTATTGCTTCAATGAATTGTTCTTTACTTTCATACGTTCCAGATTTGCAATCGTAATCGACAAAGCACCACTCCCAAGTATCAACATGAGTCCCATCGATGACAGTGCCGCTCTCGTAATTTTTAGGATAGTTAGGCATCCAGTATACATTATACCCTTCAAGGTTGTGCTTAACGATTTCATCATCTGAAAATACTCCTTCTAATACCTTCTTTTTAGAAGGATTTTTTTGATGTGCCCATTCGGCTAGTATTAATCTACAAAGTATCATTCACCCTCCAAAAATAGAATTTGGGGTTCGCTACGCCCCTAGGTGCCGGCATCCATTAGGCTTGGAGGATTGCACCAGTGTTAAGCCTCCTAAGCTGCCCTCGGTTCCAGAAACGGGTCCTTATCAAATACAAAGCTAACCTACTTTTACGCGATGCCGTTTCAGCTACCGACTAAATTCTAACAATCACGTGCTGCTTATTCTTGTGTAACCAA
>Ga0116229_10010923_pt1 | contig 13520 bp, 11 predicted proteins | sample S1TSphgellanicum_3_FD_87313 | JGI IMG/M metagenome (GOLD analysis project Ga0116229, IMG submission 87313) | Host-associated microbial communities from peat moss isolated from Minnesota, USA - S1T2_Fc - Sphagnum magellanicum MG | ecosystem: Host-associated > Plants > Peat moss > Unclassified...
TGTCCTCTCATCCCACACAGACAGACCACCTTCTCCCATGCACCCCATGCATATCTAGTTTCCCTCTCACACTAATGAAGAAGAAATCCGCCGCCACTCATCAATAGAGGCGGCCAGATTACCCTGATCAAGGTTTCTGTGTTCACACAAACTGCACAGTCATGGAGTCACTGTCGTGCCACCCGTTGTTCGGCTACAGTGCCATCAAATGCACACCGGTTCTCCTACCTTCTTTTCTTCCTTTTCATCATCCTTTGCAATATTGTTGTTGATAATTTGATTTCCATCATATTTGGCATGTTGATTAACATTACTATTTGTCTACTCCTCCTCCTTATAACCAATGCAAGGAAGACAAACGCACAACATGCAAAGACATTTTGGAGAAAAAAAATCAATCAACGTGTTTTTTCATATGTAATTTAATCAAATATGTATTTAAAAAAATTTAAGTTGCACAAATATACATGGCTTGAAGCCATAGACTCTAGATAAATCCAAAAAACAAAAAAATGTTCAATTGTAATAAAATTACATGAGTTCAAATATATATTAATCCTTTGTTCTTTCTATACATATATGCAAGATGATGGTGCAAAATGATACATGTGGTTGTCATTTTCCTTTTAGTAATATATAAGATTTAAAATAAAAATGACGTAATCCATTGAATTTAATCACAATTAAAAACATTTGTAACCGTGATGTACTAAAGACTCAAATGGTTTGAATGTGTAGTGATTTTTATTGAATTGTTTCAAGTGGATGTTGTCATTTTAAAAATAAAATCAACAATAATCAATATATTTTAAAGAAAAGTTTCATAAATCAACATTTTTTTTTAATGAAAGCAATGAACACTAACAAATCTATAAGGTATTATTCTACCTTCTAGGTAAAATATTTTACATTAAATTGGGGGGAAATTGTTAGGGTTTAAACATATGTGAAACGATACAATTTCATTATATATCTTCTTCAAAGAGATTGGAAAAATTAGGTTGAAGAGATCACACAAAGGTAAGAAGCAAACCTTATGTGAAAACCCAACCTTAAATGCAATACAAAGTTAGTCGAGATCAAAAAATTAAAATTTCAAACTTAAAATTTCTTCAAATATGTTCATATTTATGTTTTTTCCTTTTTTAAGTTTTAAACTCATTTCAAAAAAGAAAAAATATAAAGTCTTTAATTTAATAAGATTTTGAACTATGTTTAAAAAAAAAATTAAAGCACATAATTTTCTACTTTTCTTTGTTTTTGTTTCACATAATAATAAAAATGATCTTTCCCATATATTAATCTTATGTCAGATTGAAATTTTATTTTATACTTTTCAGATATATAGTAAATAATTTATTGGTTAAAATAATAAGATAATGGGTCAAAAATATTATATATTTTATACATATATAACAGAAGTCATTATGTAAACTTTATTTTTTATGATGTATAATATTGGTTTAAATATTGGTCCAAATATATTGTTATTTATAACACATTATATATAAATAACGATATTATGAAATTATATTCATTTAATAAATATTTATTTAAAATTATATAGATATATATCAATTATTTTTAATGAACTTTGTTTTTAATGTGAATTCCAAAATATTAATAGCTAGGTATGAAAATGTTCATACGTTCTTAGAAGCCATGCCAAAATTTGTGTGGATTTGGAAACTTTGTGATGGCCAAATTGTTATGTAATGTTTTTGACACCTTCATGATTGGCCAAGTTGAAACATGATTCGAATATCCAAAAAACACAATAATGTTTATTAAAAAAAACTAAGACTCTGTAACCTTAACAAATTTCTAACTTCAACAAAAGCTCATTGCCAAGGTTGTCAGATTGACTAAAGTGTCAACATTGACCAAACTAAACAACCTAGTTTAAACATGAGTAACAAGTTAGTAAACTACTTGTTCAATAACCTAATTAACTACCTAATAGGCTACCTATGTAATATAGGCCTATTATGTAGTTTATTCATTAGTGTAGGCCTTCTAGGTTAATATTTTAGATGGTCTATGTAGGTATTGAAGGTGGTTGAACTTATTTAATAAACATACTAGTTATACATGTAGTTTACTAGCCTAGGCCATGTAAGCCTAATAAGCATTTATGATAGTTTAATGTTATTCTTTATTATATTATAACATATTAAATTTGAACTTAAAATTTTTATTAAAAATAAAGCACATTTTTTCATATAATTGTTATAAGTATATATTATTGGATTATGATTCAAATTTAGAGCTTGGGAAACCCTAAATTAATTAACATTTTTCTTACAAGTCTATAGTAAATAAAATAAATCTATGGTGCATTTTAAAGGGAATTTTATATGCAAAATAATGTAATATATATATTTTAAAGAAAGTGAAAGAAATCAACTTTGAAATATTAACAAATGGTAAGAAACATACCTTCTTTTGTGTTTTGTTATAGATTTTATTTAGTTATTAATAAAATTAAGGCTAAATTTGTAATTGGTGAAAGTAAATATGTGTGTGGATATTGCAAAATTATATGAAACTTTAACCCTAAATGCAATAACTATAATCAAATTCATTTCAAAATAACCCATAGCTGATTAAGGTAAAACTTGTAGTGAAAGGGTAACCTTAAATGTAATACCCACATGTAAGGTCATTTTGAAATACCCAATATGTAGTTTGGGTGGGCCTTTGAATGAAGACCAAAGCTTAAATGCAATACTTGCATGCAAATTCGTACTAAAATAATCCATAGGTGATTGAGGTAAACCTTATGTGAAGACCCAACCCTAATTACAATACTCACATGTAACGTCATTTCAAAATAACTAATAAGTGGTTTGGGTACCCAATTTTTTTTTATAACCCTAAATTAATTATTATTTTGAATTAAATTTATGACAAAATGCAAGTTTTGCAATGAATGGAAAAAACCCAACAACTATTATGGGACTTTATATGCGAGTATTGCAATAAATATAAAAACCAACGAGTATTATGGGACCCATATGGGGTGTTGTAATGAATGTAAAAAACCAATGATTATTATGGGACCCTATATGCGGGTATTGCAATGAATGGAAAAAACTAGCGACTATTATGGGACCCTATATGTGGGTATTGCAATGAATCTAAAAAACCAATGAATATTATGGGACCCTATATGTGGGTATTTAAATGAATGTAAAAAACCAACGACTATTACGTGATCCTATATGCGGGTATTGCATTGAATGTAAATAACCAACGTTTTTTATGGGACCCATATGCAAGTATTGCATATTTGAAAATGGCGTTATGGAAATTATAATAGAAAATGATGTAAGTATTATATGTTCAAAATGTGTGTATAGTTGTTTTTAAAATCTTTAAGTGATGTGAGTCTTATTACATTAGATGTAAATATTACACAATGTTCATTTTGATCTTTATAGACCCTAGACAAATTAATGTTACATATTCATATGGGCCTATTTAAGGTTTGATTCTTACATCTTAAAAACTAAGAAAATTATGACAAAGAAGACATATATGATTAACCATATACCCATCAAACAAGTGTGATTGAAAGAAAATATTATATTGACAAAATATGTACGAAAATGGGTGGATGAAAAATTGCTAAAAAACCTAATGAAAAAAAAAAGTTCTCTAAAACATATCATAGGACCAAAGTTCAAAAATTGGGTAGTCCAAAAAATAAAAGGCCTAAAAAAACCTAGCTAACTATATAAAATGAAAACCCTAAACCATATCAATATTTACAATCTCGTGTTTAGTTCGGTAAACAACTATTACACTTATAGCCCTTGTTGCATGACAAGCAGTGTATAAATGGTGGTGTTGCATTTCAACCTAAACTACAGTTATAACAAACTCTTTTTTTGTTATCTCCTCAACCTTATAAACACTCAAAACCACCAAATTAAACCCTAATACACCTTGGATGAAACAAAATTATAAAAAAACAATAAACATTGATTATTATTATTATTTCTTACCTTCCATGAATCATTTTAGATTCATGAAAATCCAATACATATGTCAACTGTTTTGTTCAACTTGCTTTATTGGATTCTCGATCCTAATTTTTTACATCCCATGCCATTTTCAATTGTCGTGCATATACATAACAGGTAGATCAAATCATTTCTTGTAAATCTTCATCTTTCTCCATTCGTGATGTTACATCTCGAGCCACACTTCCCATGCCCCAGGTAGTTAAACCCAACACTTGCAATAATTGCTTGAAACTAATTTGACCAAAACTAGTTTTGGGAATGGTGGACATTGTTTTGTAACAGTTACTAGCTTTATCCACTCCTTTTCTGCTTTGGCACATGCGCGATTAACAACCTTTTGATCATTTCGCCTTTGCATGGCTTGGACATTTCCCAAGATGCGAACATTCATTTTAACATGGTCTTGATGTCAAGGACCTCTTGTAGAAGTTGAAAGCCTCCCCATGTTTGGCCTTTTCTGTCACAAAGTCATGCACCTCCTTCAAATGCTTGGTTAACAACCATTTGGCACAATATGCGACAATGTAAGTGTCAACTTTACACTTCCATTTCGACCTAACCTTTGTCCATTCTTTGTCCTTCCAAGCCAAATTAGGTGGACAAGGGGGTGCTAGTGACTGAGAAACCTAGTCAGTTTCAAGTTCGGGACTTAAATCAAAGAATATCAAAAAGTAAATCATTATTTTGTAATTAAAAAACCTTAACCCTAAAACCTTACACACAAAATGTTCAAAAACAAAATGCATGTATTGCAAAACATAAAATCACACAATCAAATACAATTCCTGCAAACTTTAACTGCTTTTAGGTATTGCAATAAAAAAATTTTGACAAAAAAAATCTTACGCTTTCCATCAAATGATGGAAGGTGCGGATATAATTAAACGCAAAAAAAAATATACAATTTCTTTTATTTAGGTTTAATTTAATATATGTAAATTCTAAAATAATTTAACCCATCATTTTTCGATCAAAATTCTCAATCTACATTATAAATTTTCATCCTTGTTAACTCTAATCCACATAAATTGTTTGATACATCAATTTTCAATTCCCATTTCTGATGAAGTAACATTTTGTTCCTCAGGTTTCAATTCTGATGGAGCAACATTTTGCTCACCAATTGGCTGATTTGAAAAAGTAACAATTTGCTCAACAATTGCTTGATCTTCGAAAACAACAATTTGCAATTGATCTAATGAAATAACATTTTCCTCAAAAATAGCTTGATATGATGAAATAACATTTTGTTTATGCGCTTCCAAATCACCACCACCATTTTTCCTTAATCTCTTTCCTCTAGCCATTACAACCTTCAACCTAAACAAAAAACCACCATTTCATTGTTAATTGTCAATTCTAAAGAATTAAACCATAAGGACCAACAAAAAAAAGAAAAAAAAAAACTCCCTGCTGTCATCACCTTCTTCACATCACCACCACCATAGAGGAAGGCGATGACATTGCTATCGTCACCTTCTTTGCAGCAAAACCACCAAAAAAAGGCGTAGGTCGTCAATTTCTTACAACAAAGCCGTTGAAGAAGGTGACGGAAGCTGTCTTCGTTTTTCTTTTGCTACAACAAAACCACAGCCAAACAAAACTAGAAGGCAACTCTGCGCTCTAATAAAAAAAACAAAAAGAAGAAAACAAAAGTTGTCGTCGCCTTCTATTTATTTATTTTTTTCCTTGTCGATTTGGTGTCATCGCCTTCTTTGTTATAGCAAAACAAAAATAAAAGGTTTGTTGCCATAAAAAACAAAAGGCCTTTTCGTTGCTGAAATAAAGAAACAGAAGGCAACAAAAAAAGGCGACAATAGTTTTCTTCGCTACGCTACAACAAAAGAAAAGGAAGAAAGCGATGGCAACATTACTATTGTCGTCTTCTTTGTTGTAACAAGATGAAAATAGAAGGTAACGGCAACAATGTTGTCATCGCCTTCTACGCTGTAACAAAAAAGAAGAAGAAAGCAAGGGCAATAAAGCTGTTGTTGCCTTCTTCTCCTCCCTGCAACAAAACAAAAAAAGAAGGCGACGCTGTCGTTGCCTTTTTCTTCTTCTCACTCCAATAAAATAAAAAAAAGAAGGCGATGGCAGTAACATTATCGTCGCGTTTTACACTGTAAAAAGGAAAAAAAAAAAAAAACGACAACGTTGCCTTCTTATTCTCATTGTAATAAAACAAAAAAAGAAGGCGACGATAACAATGTTGTTGCCTTCTTCTCTTCACTATAACAAAACAAAAAGAAAAAGAAGGCAACACTATCGTCGCTTTCTTCTTCTTCTCATTGCAACAAAAAAAAAAGGTGATGGCACCAACATTGTTGTCACCTTCTTCTCCTCGTTGCAACAAAGCAAAAAGAAGAAGAAGGTGATGTTATCGTCGCCTTCTTCTTCTTCTCGCTATAACAAAAAAAAAAGAGGCGACGACAATGTTGCTACTGTCGCCTTTTTCTCCTCATTGCAACAAAACAAAAAGAAGAAGGCGACGGTGGTAACGTTACTATTGTTTTCTGTGTTAGAAAAAAGAAGAAGAAAGTGGCGACAACATCATCACCTTTTTCTTCGCTACAATAAAACAAAAAAAAGAAGGTGACGACAACAATGTTACCATTACCTTTTTCTCCTCGCTGCAACAAAACAAAAAGAAGAAAAAAACGACACTACCATTGTTTTCTTTTTCTTCTCATTGCAACAAAACAAAAAAAAGAAGGCAATGGCAGCAACATTGTTGTCGCCTTCTTCTTCTCACTGCAACAAAACAAGAAAAAGAAGAAGAAGGCTACGCTACCATCACCTTTTTCTTCTTCTCGTTGTAACAAAACAAAAAAAAGAAGGTGATGGCAGTGTTGCCTTTTCCTCGCTACAACAAAAAAAGAAGAGGTGATGGCAACAACGGTGTTGTCGCCTCTTCTCCTCGTTGCAACTAAACAAGAAGAACACGATGGCATCATTGCTACCGTCGCCTTCTGTGATGGCAAAAAAAAAGAAGGAAGAAGGCAACAACATTGTTGCCATCGCCTACTGCCCTGCAACAAGAAAAAAAAAAGCTTACAAGTGAGGGAGCTTACCTTGAAGCTTGAAGCTACCGCTTTGGGTCTTGCGCATGGGTCCTGTGTCAGGCACTTCGAAGCTTCGCGTTGGCTCTGCTCCCATTCGGCTCCTGCTCCAAATAGCTCCCGAGCTCTAGTGATGGGAGGTAGGAAGGGGGAGGTAGGAGAGGGGGTAGGTAGGTAGGAGGGAAAAATTTTGGGGCAGAGAAGAGGCAAAAAAAAAAAAACAATAACTTTGGGCAGGGAGGATGTGTTTTTGGTTCATGCCCAAAACGGGTTCAACGGCCTCATCCTCAACTGGTGCATTGATGGCTGCTGGTTCACTCCAGCCCCGGCTCCTCATCTCCTCTGCATGGGCGATGGATTTGGAAGCTCCGATTGTTTCTTCCGGATTTCGCACTACGATTTCGCACTGGCTATAAATTCGTGTTAGTATTTTATTGCAGCTTGTTGTGATCAAGAAGAGAAGACAAACGCAAGATTTGTTCTGGTGCTGCAATAGTTACAGAGAGTTTCATCTTTGTTGTCGCAAAAGTTTCAAACCCTAAAATAAGGTTCCCATCTCCCTACTCGAGTTGTTTAATGGAGAAACTGAGCTCAGCTTTACAGGAGTTTCGTCACATGCTGAAGCTGCCGTTGTTGCTTCCGTTACCCACAGCACCACCGAAAGAAGAACAACAGCAACTACGGTGTGCAGATTCGCCTGTGGGGGATTCTGAACCTGTGGGATCTGAAGATGGGAGTCGTTTCTTTGACGGCAACTCACAAGTGTGGAATCGCTACCCTGATGTTGCTCGCTACAATCCGCCTCGCTAGACATTGCCTCTTCCCTTCTGCTTCTATGGCCAGCCTTTCTACAAGGGTTTCTCGTGGGAAACAAAGGTGTGACAATCAATTGCTTTGTATGCATTCACGTATCGTATCACATTTCTGTCTGAGGAGAAAATCTCTGTTTGCTTTGCTTGAGCTTCTGATCCACATTCTGGTTTTTGTATCATTTCCTATTGCATCAACAGCATAAGAGGTGAAATTGTTTGTCCAACTAATTCAACACCAGAAGAGTAAATAAATATGATCTGGCTGGTGCTCATTATTTTTGATTGGCCAATCACAATTATTGGTTCAGGTAGAGTTTCCTATCACTTATTTGGAGTCCAAGTTTTAGTTTTTAAGGGTGGGGTTAGAAAAAAGTAAATAAGTAGGATGTGAGAAATATTTTTGCAGAAGATGCTCTAACCATGAACTTCCCATATCAAAGCTCTTCCCAAAATTGCTCAGCAAATAAAAGGAAGATTCATAAGCTTGACAATTCTTCTTACTTTCCATTTGGGTCAAGACAAAGAGAAATTGTTTCATATCTGAATGCATGAGAAGCAAGTCTAGAGAAGACACTACTGGGTGCTCTCGTATTTAAGAAAGTTATACTGCTTATTCTCCTTAAGCCTCAACATCAGAGAAAGACAAAAATACACTGAATATTTAGGGGTTAAACAACACAGTACATCTCAGTTGCAAAAAAAAGCTTTTTAAAATACATACAACAATTTCCAACCAAATGAGTCATAAGATATAACCACTCCTTCGAACCCTAGCCCAGGAGTAAGTTCTGAAATGTTTGATGCAATGAAATGGAAGTGTTGAAACAGAGGCATAGGAGCAAAAGACAAACAAAAACATGAAAAAGACAAAAGTAGTAGAAGGAAGTCTAATCCACGTGCAACCTGAGCTGACAAGTCTGTTATTACTTTGCAGTCTTGACATAGTGACTACGATCACCAACACAACAACCAACTCCACCCAACTCCATCACATCCCCAATTGTTGGCATAGAACTTTCGGCAGCAAAGGAAGTCTCACACAAAGTTTCTGAAGATTCTTTATGGATTAACATGTAATTTGTTGGAACTGAAAGTGACATTCAGACGTGTAATCTTTTTGTCCTCAGGTTCATTTTTTATCTCACTTCTATCTTCCGACAGAGAATCGTCCGCATTCACCAGAGCCACATAGTATTTCCGATGGTCAGCTGTGGCGTCCATTTCTATTATATGATATCTCCCTGAGTCCAACTTTGCCAGCTGCGTCTCTAAACCCCCATGATCAGCATTTGGAGTGATCACCTCGATCAAAGCAATTCGTTTACCAGAGCAGTTTTTGATTTTTATGTTCACCAAATCATTTGATCTAGGCACAGCGTCTTTAAACACTTTCCCGTTCCCATCAATCCTGATATACACAATCTTGTGGTCATTGCAGAAATCTGAGTCCAGGTTGAAATGTCCTCCAGGGTGTGTACTTGCAATTTGGAAGGTTTTATAAGTCTCATTTGCAGAAACTGAAACCTTCTCAGACTCGTTTGCTTTAAGAATCATGTATACTCTTGAAATGTGCGCATTGCCTTCTTTCAATTGAATCTCAGAGCCTGTAAGATTGACAATTTTCATGCTAACCATCTTGAAAAAGGGTAGAATCCACCTTCACCACAAGAATCCAGACATAGGGATTAGCAGAAAATTTCTTCATAACTACTGAGAATTTCTCTATCTCCAATACAAATAGGATAAAGAGTTGACCCAACAAAAGGGATTTTATTACAGGGATTTCAAAACAGATGAAATATCAGCAAACAGGGGAAATAGGAAAACCCAATCCTACAGAATAGAGAAAACGAAATTGCTTAGAGCACTTGCCAAATGCTCAATGAAACCCATGCCATTCTCAAGCATAGAAGTCTGTACATGAAGTTTTAATCATCAAATAAACTGGTGAAAAATTCCACTGACAAATGGAGAAGACTTCAAGGATTCACATGATGAAAATACCTTCAAGTTCACATGTGCATATGTCCTGTACTTACTTTGATAGCTAAAATAGCATCCATTGACTCAAAAAAAATCAAGATGGTCCTAAAACCTAAAATAGTAGCACAAAAGAAAAGAATATCACAATTTTGATGTCATTTTGTCCTCCAGTGTATGTAGCACTAGACAATACAAAGTTATTGCCTAAAGAATTTCATACAATGACAACCAAGAAATGTCTTCCACTGTTGCTGCTTGTGGCCTTCCTATGTTCATCCTCCTGATGAACTGCATCTTGAATGCTGAGTTCAACTTGAAGCATATACAAAGTGAATTGAGATTGCAACTCAACTACTGCAATGTTGTATCCAAATTACATGGTTGGTGCAGGGTGGTAGAGTGGAGAAGACCAGATGTTTGTGTACACATTCTGAAAATTTCCACTTGGGTTCCCATCCAATAACATATCGGTGAAAAATGCAAATCTGACAATGGCATCAGAGAGACAAAGTTCTCATAAAATTACCTTCCCACTTGAATTTTGTTAATCTGAATTTTACACTCCACACTCAACCATGTTTGTATTCTTACAACAAATGAGTGAGCAGTAAAATGAGGAGACACAACCTTGGAAACCACACAGAGAAATGAGGAGTGGCATGAACAGCAGCAGCAATCACAGGCATCATCAGTGACCTTTGACAGCAACCTATCTATGAAGTTGCAGAGACATCTCCACAACAAAAAAACTGTAGATGCTAACATGACAATGGTTGCAGTCATAACTTTATGAGAGTCGCTCACAAAGTGCCACACCATCAGCACACCATCAACACTCAATTCAACACAACATCAGCTTCATCATGAACACTAGGGATGAGCTGCTATGACTGCCCACTGACTTCATCCATCAGCTCCCAATGGTGTGTGTAGATAAGTAAACAATAATCAACACAAAATTTCAGGCAAACCATTGTGCAAAATCTGCATCCTGAGTTTCTGTTGCACCTCTGGAAGCAAGGGAAAGATTAGGCCATGAAGTTGGCTACCACTCTTCAAGAGACAAAACTCATAAAAAGAGTGTCAATCCTCATTCAAGCTGCAACAAAGCTTGTGAGGATTGTCGGTTGTCCTGTAAAAAGAAAGCATCCAAGCTGAAGAAGGCATAATACATATCACAGAGGGCCTACATAGAGAGAGTACATTCTGCAGCGACAACGGTGTATTGTAGTGAACAGAGTTCGGGTCACAAGACCAAAGAGCAGCAGTAACAGGACGACATAGCCATGATGTTAGCTGGCTAGGTCAATGAAGGAGATTACCAAAGAAATTGGAACACAGAAAAAAGAAAGGTAGAAAGGAAGAGAAAGAGAAACGCAACAAGACGAAGAGCTCTAAGAACATGATGATGATGATGATGATGATGATGATGATGATGCTGATCTTTTGAGCACAATGGTGCGCTTCGAAAAGGCCACCCTCCCCCATCTCATGAGTAGGAAGCCTTTTGAAATAACTCTTGACTTGCCAAATTCCAAAGGCAGAGAAAAACACAGAAACAGAAAGAAAATGAAAATTCCTTCTTTGTTAAGCAGACCAGACCTCTTGTCGTTGATGTACTACAATACAACGGCAACCAGATTCGAGTGCGCTTCAGCCGGGAGAGGAAGCTACAAGCCCTGGAAAGCACTGCAAAAACCCCACCACTGGCAAAAACTCAGAGAAAGCTTGTTCCTCCTCTCCAACTGCAGCTCCTTGAGATGGTTCTTCGCCAAAAGTTGAGAGAGAAAAAAATTCACCACATTCATATATTTGGTTTTCATTATGTAAGCCAGAAATATAGAAGAATGATTTCAGATTTGTACTTTATTTCTGGTTTATAGCCAAATTTGGCTAAATCTTCCTAGGAAGGTTGTCACTTTCTCTACATCTTTCAAGTTTCTTGTGGATGAGCTTCACTTTGGCAACAAACTAAAAATCCTAAAATAGAAAAACAGTGTATTTTTGTTTGTTATAATATTTCTTTTCAAAATTCCTAAAAAAATAGAAACTTGTGTATTCTTTTTTGTATTAGTTTTTTTTTCTCAGGTTTTTTTTTGTAGCCAAAGTGGCCATCATCCATAGAAAAATGTAGAAAAAGTGACGATCATCCCTAGGAAGAGATCTGGCTATATAAACCAAAATTTGAAGTTCAAATCTTTAATCGTCCTTCTATATATGTTTTAATACACACTGAAAACCAAATATAGAAATCTGGCAATTTTTACTTTTTTTTTTCTCCCCCCCCCTCCCTTCTGGCGATTGAAAGCCTCCAAATTAATTCACTTAATTTTTGAATTTTGAATTTCGCTTTTTGGCAGTTGAAAAAAGAAAAGAAAAGGCTGCTGAGGCAAGATGAATTGGTGGCAATGGAACCTTCCTCAGATGAAGCCGGCCTTCCTTGTACAAAAACTGTCCACATTTTGTTTCCTTGGATGGATGAGAATCGAACCATGAAAGCGTGCCTCGACTTCACTGTCGCTGCCTAACCAATGAATGATGGATGAGCAACAGCAGAACTGTTTCCCTGGAAAAGTTTTACCGATTCTGTCTATGCGCACACACCATAAGTGTTGGCCGGTTTTTGTACTTTTGGACGATCCATTCCAATCCACGTCTTTTCATCCTCCGTAGTTGGAAAAGTTTTACCGATTCTGTCTCTGCGTATGCACCATAAGTGTTAGCCGCTTTTTGTACTTTTGGACGATCCATTTCAATCCACACCTTTTCATCCGTCCAAAGTTGGCTTTGGCTAGTGAATTAACAGTGTTGGGCGGTTCTTGCCTTGTATGAAGAACCTCCGGTTCCAGTTCTTTAAGAAATTTTAGAATGACTTTTTGTTCCGTGGTTCCACAAGAAAAATGGAAGCCCAGGTCCGGTTCTGGTTCAGTTCTTGAACTGCACTCAGATTTCCGTTTCACTTCTGGATCTGAAAATTAGACCTGGTTCCAGACCATTTTTTTCCTATGTTTTGTTTTTTTCAAAAAATTTAGTTTTGATTCCAGTACGGATTCAATTTAAAACCCAGTTCTGATTCTAAAAATCAGACCTGATTCCAGTTTGATTGTAGGTAATCAAAATCAATGATTCTAACCAGCCAAACTAGGTAAACAGCCAACATTGGTATGTAAAAGCTTTTGCCTTGGCAAAGCCTGCAGTCAGTCGTATGGAAAAAGCCTGCAGTCGGTCGTATGGAAAAACCCTGCATGTTTTATTTTTCATGTTTTTCCCCCAATGATACCTGGTGTTTATTCCAGTTTTGGAAATGGCCCCCTCAAAGGGTTTATCTTTAAGAATTTATTTGAACTAGTGGGTGCCCATGACCTTCGGCCACTGTGAAGTCCCCCGGTTTCTTTAAACTTGGTTCGCGTTTTAATTTTTTTTAGAAACGTTTAACTTTTTTATGTTTTTTATTTTTATGTGTTTTCTATTTTTATTATTATTTTGTGATCATCCAGCTGGACGGACATTTCATCCATCCCCTTAATCGGGACGGACAGTAGCTAAAAGAAAAAAAGCTTCCCCAAAATTCGTCCCGTCATCAGGCCGGATGGACATTTCATCCATCCCCTTAATTGGGACGGACAATAGCTAAA
>Ga0116229_10010924_pt1 | contig 13520 bp, 10 predicted proteins | sample S1TSphgellanicum_3_FD_87313 | JGI IMG/M metagenome (GOLD analysis project Ga0116229, IMG submission 87313) | Host-associated microbial communities from peat moss isolated from Minnesota, USA - S1T2_Fc - Sphagnum magellanicum MG | ecosystem: Host-associated > Plants > Peat moss > Unclassified...
ATATTGAGGTAACATGAATCATGCTTACCATCTGGTAGCTTAACCATTGAGTTACTATGATTTGTGTGTTTTGGGGATAATGTTCAATTCGAGAATTTTATTTGGAATGAACTGCAAATCGATCACGACAGACATAGCCCAAGCATATACTATTTTGGGATAGTAACAGGTTTGTATAGAAGGATTTATGTAAGCTTGACTATGGAAGGTGTCCCAAAAACTTGAGTGAATCTCTATCGTCACACTACGCATTTGTTACAATCATTTCAGTGCATTTAAGTTAGTTCAACCGATGTATAGAATATTATCTACTCTTCCAGTTTTACTACAGACTAAGTCTTTTGCACAGTAATTTTTGATCCAATATTTAGTCAAACTGAACATTAGACAACTCTCCTTTTCCATCAGAATGACCAATCATTTATGACATGAATTTGCTAATTAGTCAAATTGTTTTTGCTAAAGAAAGAGGCAAACTCATCAACATTGTTGTTTGTAAGATCAATAAAACACAAAAGGAACATGCCAATGCATTCAGTAAGAACAGGCCAATTCATTCAGTCAAAACATACCAACTCACACAAATTGCAGCAAAACAAAAACCCAGAACAGCATTAGTGCAAAACCCGTTCATAATTTTCCTATCAATCAATTAGAGAGCTTGAAGATTGTGAACCTGATGATGCTCAATGACACATTTTACATTTCTCTTGCTGATCAGCTTTCCTTAACAAGGAAGAAGCAAAGTATGTATGTGAACATCCCTCCCTTTGTGCACTTCTGTCATCTTTTCATTCCTGCATTTTGCTTTTCTCTGCAGAATCCACTCGCAGATTTCCTCCTCTACAGATTTTCCTATGTAATTCTGAGGTTTTTGGATCAGCTCAATTCCTGCAAAGTAAGAGCCTGTAAGCCTGCCATGAAAGGTACTTCCAGTGAGTAGCACAACCAGGAGAACTTGTTAATACGGCCATATAGTCCATGCATTTGTGCAACAACAAATTTCAGTGAAAGTTTGTCATTAGGGTTTGAAGAAATCACCATGGATCAAGCTGGATCATGTGCTGCAAGTGTGCAACAACAAATTTCAGTGAAAGTTTGTCATTAGGGTTTGAAGAAATCACCATGGATCAAGCTGAATCATGTGCTGCAAGTGTGCAAAGATGATGATCATAAGCAGTGGCTGTGAAGAAGCAAAACTGGAGTCTCATCATTATGTAATTGAATTGTGACGCATTACACAAACATCAAAGTAATGTCAAACTGTAAATTTTTAATGTGTTATATATGCCACGATAAACACCGCATCTTGTATATTGTAATAAATAATCTTGGATGGAGAAATACTGTTGGAGGCCTAAATACCCACACTGATTGAGTGGACCTGTTCTAATGGATGAAACTACAAAGTTTATCTCACACATGTGTCATGTGCTATGACCTATTATTGTGTGAGAAAAACCACAATCTGTTAAAGTTTAAGAGGAGCAAAGAGAAATCAATCAAGAAGTTGCCTTGAACAAATTCTCTTTCTGCTCGATCGAAAGTTTGCAACAAATTGCATGATGATCATGATCTCGTAATGATTGATCTCTTTGTTGTCTGGCAAGTAAGTATGAATGGGATTCATTCTAAGTAAGTGTTTGTGGGACTTATTCTTCTCTGCTCTGGATTCCTAGTTTCATTGGCAAACAAGAAGAGGAATCTTGGTTAGGTTTTCGTTCTGAATCTCCGGAATCTCTGACCATGATTCATACCTAAACAAGAGTAGCTAGTGTTGGCGAGGTTGTCGTTCCCACTTGTCCGTCCGTTTGTCCGTCCGTCGATCGCTCTTCTGATGGAGGTAGGTTGCTGTTGCTGAATTTTGGCAAAGGGTTTGGAGAGCTTGGATTCGAACAGCACGCGGAAGGTAGATCAAGAAAGGAGAAGAAGATGGGTTCTTCGGAAGAGGTTTCGCTGAGTTCTCAAGTGACGGTGGCATTAGCACTGTCGATGGTGGGAGGATTGAGCACAGCACTAGGAGGTCTTGTGGTGGTGTTGCAACCCACTCCCAATTTGAAGAGGCTTGGGTTGATGCAAGGGCTTGCAGCAGGGTTGATGTTCTCCATCTCTTTTCTGGATCTAATGCACAATGCCATCAACGCAATAGGATTTGCAAGGGCAAATCTGTGGTTCTTTGGAGGTGTGTTGCTATTTGCTGGCATTGTAACCCTGATTCCTGAGCCATCTCTATCCCCTTCACAGAACGCAGCCGTGGATGCTGTGGGAAAAGGCAACAACAACAAGAAAGGAAAGCAATCAAGCATCTTGACACGGCAACGACGCCGTCAGGTGATGATGAGTGGGATTGTAACAGCAGTCGGGATTGGCCTGCACAATTTCCCTGAAGGAATTGCCGTTTTTCTTGGCTCCATCAAGGGATTACGTGTTGGTATTAGCCTTGCACTTGCCATAGCTCTTCACAATATTCCAGAAGGAGTTGCAGTTGCATTGCCCATCTATTTCGCCACTGAAAGCCGGTGGAAAGCTTTCCAGCTTGCAGCTGTTTCAGGTTTGGCTGAGCCTCTGGGTGTGATTCTTGTTGCCCTTTTGTTTCCTCGAAGCTTGTCAGCAGATGTTCTTGAAGGCATGCTTGCAGGTGTTGGTGGCATTATGGCATTCCTGACATTGCATGAGATGATTCCATTAGCTTTTGAGTATGCAGGCCATCGCCAAGCAGTTGCCTCTATTTTTGTGGGCATGGTTCTCATGTCCATAAGTCTGTATTTGTTGGAATTGTCTGTGCCACACAGCATGATTTGAATCTCAAATGACACCTCTGCTGATGTTGAGAATCATGTACATAATTCCAAAGCTTGCACTTGCAGTTTGCCAAAATTATGGTCGTGATTTCTATGCATCATAGTTGCTGGCTTTTGTGGCCACATGTATTCTTCTCAAATGCAGGCATTACAGTTACAACTCAAGCATCTTCTTGCCTTCTTCCCCTTTCCTATTTGTCTGTGATTCATTTTGTGAGATGGCATTCCAGCTACATCTATTGCATCTTGTTGCCATCTCAGCTTGCCTATGTCAGTGTCATGAGAGAGCGTTACAGCTTCACTAAAATCATCTTCTTGCCTTATTCCCTTTCCTATTTCTCTGTTTTTCTGCAGTGTATTGTGGGAGGAGGCAATACAGCTACATCTAATGCATCTTGCCTTCTCCGCTGCTGCCATTTGTCTATTTTTCAGCAATGTGTTGTAAGAGGAGGCATTTCAGCTACGTTTAATGCTTCTTATTTTCTGCAATGTGAGTTGTGAGAGACTGTGACAAATGCATCTTCTTGCCTTCTTCCCTTTCACATGAAACAATGTTCATGCCTTGTAGAACATGGACAAAGTTCTTTCTGACGAACTATCAAGATGCAGGAGTAAGAGGTGCTTCAAACCTGCAGCTCTAGAAGACACATTTGCTGTGAAATGACATGCATGTACTTGAGAATCTCCAACAGACTGCCTGCTGAATGCAAGGTGCTTCAGTTAATGGTGACCAAAGTAAGAACAAAATAGAACCAATGTTGGCCCCATGGTCTCTTACTGTCAAGCTGCAAGAATTGATACACAAGACAAAGAAAATGGAGCAGACAGTTCTCAAATGTATTTAAGGCAAATCCTGCAATCTGGTTTCGAGGTGGGAGCTGTTTACCAACTTTATGATTATCAAACATTTAATGGTCCCCCATTGTATCTGGTATACTGAATAAGCATATATGTTTTTGTTCACCTTTTCTTGTAAGTAAGAGAAGAGATCATGACTGTACTGCCAGTCGTTGTAAGTGGTCAATAAACACTTGCAAGCTCACATCATCAGTGAAAATAACCTCTGAGTTTCCCCCATACTGATCAGTGTTGTGTGTCACAGAAGGGTTAAGCTTAGCCAAAAGGAAACGTGCTTGACTACCATGCTGGTCACACTCCACAAGCCTGGGTAGAGGAATACGCTCTGACAACAGTGCTTCTGCATCTGCTTTTGGGGCTTCCAAAAGCTTCCTGAAATTTTCATGTTGTGGGTCATTTTGGTAGCCCAACTTTCGCCACTGTGCAATTGTGGAGCCATAGTGTACCACCACATAGAAGTAAGAATCAAACACAAGAATCCGGTCAGGTCCAATGGAGCTGACATCCAGCAGCACTGGGACAGGAGGTCCATCAAATGAGTAGTTGAAGAGGGTGGGCTGGATCATGATCAATGAACCAACCACAGCTTCTCTGTTCAGCATTAGTCTGTAGAAGGCTGTCTCATCAGGAGTGTTGTTGAATACCTGATGCAAAATCAGCAAGTGAGTTCCAACTAGAGAAGATAAAGAACAATGGTGCATTCATTCTTTGATGTATGAGAACAAGAATGATGACACATTGTTGTGTCTCTTTTCTGCCTGAAGGCTATTGATTTCAAAGTCAGGGTCTACAGCCACAGCAGTGTACCTGGAGGAACTGTGAGCGACGAAGGTGGAACATGAACTGGGGATAGAGGGAGAAATTGGAGGAGAGACGGAATGATGTAGGATCCTCCTTTTGGTAGTCTCCAAACTTGGATGCCACTCGAATGAGCATTCGATCCAACCATCTTAGAATATCAAACACTTCCTCATGCTCTGTCTTGTACACAGCAAGGCGTGCCATGACAACAGCGGCAGCTTCTTGATCAAAACCAGCAGCAAGGTCTTGGACTTGACCACCGTCACACCACCTCCTCGCAATGGTGCACACACGTAACCGTGTTTGACCACTGCCATGTTGGTACTGAGTCACAAACTGGATGAAGAATGCAGTGCCAGCAGGTATTGGATTGGAGTGTGCATTTACCACTTCAAAGTAGAAAGCGATAGCTGTCTTGCTGTTCAATGTACATAGTTTCCATGCACTAGTGCCCCCAATCCCAATCTCAGTCTCACTCACAGACACACCTGCACATTCCCCATCTCAATAAGGGCAGAAGATACTACTACTCAACATCTAACATCTTGTTTACCCATGGAAAAATGTCAGCCTCAATATCTGCTGATGTGAACAATAGCAGCTGAAAAAGTTCAGCAGAAAAATATGCAAACGGAACCATGAAACTTCATGAACCCAAACCCGAATTGAACAAAGGGAATGCAGGGAACCCAACATACCTTTTTTATGCAATGAACTGCAGGGCCCAATTGCACCACAAACCTTGACTTCACGTGTTGTCATGACTTCAACAGAAGCATTGAAGAACATCTTCAGGTGTCCTTCTTCATCCCTCATAAAAAGCTTTTGCAAGGATTTCTTGAACTGATCTGAGTCAAAAGTCTCTGCCATCACCAATATCCCCCCAGTACTCTCCACAGCTATCTTGGCCTCTGCAAGGCCTACCTGCATGATTCACAGCAACGTAAGTCTAAAACTCTCAAAATACCTCAGAGACAAATATGTTCTTCTCACTACACTGTTTTGCTCCTGATCTGAAAGAAAACAAGTCTTTAAACCACAGCAGTCTGTCGCTCTAAAAATTATCTCATTGGGCCAGAACTCTGAACTGCCTTGATGCTTTTGATTGCAAATCCACCAACCATGAGGCAGAAGCTAGGATCATCCTACAAAGTTCTTGAGCACATGCAGATGCTGACACCAAGAAGAGGATGGTCAAATACTTAATAACATCTCCATCTTTGCCCAGACCAGAGAAACACAAGAGTATTCTATTAACAGCCATCTGAAATTGCAAATCTGGATCCAGAAAATTTCAACCGGTGGTTTAACTGACAAAACAGAGGAACAAGTATTTTTGGAGACAAATGAAGGAGAAGAGTAGTGCACCTGATCAAGAGAACAAGCAAAAATGTCCAGCACATGACTATTTGCTACCATTTGTGATGACAATTGGGTGTAGAACTTGCAAGCCTTTTTGTGATGGGGGGCACGGTCATTCACCAAGTCCTGATGTGTGCGAATGCTTTTACCCATATCAGTGTCCACAATGAGACCCGGTCCCACAGTTGTGGGCCCTGCAACAAATAGCATGACGCGTGATCCTACATTTGGCAGACAACCCTCCATCAAGCCTGCTGCCACTGCTAGTGCTGCACCAGTTGCACGCTGTGGCCGGTGGCCTGGCTCCACACTGAAACTGTTGGGTTGAAGCTCATCAAGCGCATTGATCAAGCTGAACTCAAATTCCGAAACTGGTGCTAAGAACCGCCCCAAGCCTCCGCCCCTTCCTGAGCCTGGGCCACCTCCTCCTCTCACTTGTTTATTCACCAAGCCCAGATATTCCTGGACCTGAAATATGGCAACTCCCCTTCCATAAGATGTCAGATGCAACACCACTATACCGCATCAACAAAGACCCCAGAGATATGACAACTGCCCTTCCATGAGATGTCAGATGCAACACTGCTATACTGTGTCAACCCTCTCCCTCCAGAAGCATAACAAGAAAGTTGTCAAACTCTTTCAAGATTAGGCAGGAAAATACAATTCCAAATAGAGTAGAGCAAGAGGAGGAAAAACGAAAAAAACCTAACCTGTTGTGGAGAGACTGCCTTGTCACCACGAAACACATAAGACTTGGGGCAATCTGCATAACCTAACTCATGCACCTGCGGAGGAAGCAGTGCAAAAAAAATCATACACATTCACAAACACAAGCTTTTTCTTCTGCACATGAAATTAACTACTACTCCTAGAGCCACCAGTGACGTAATCAGCTACCATTCAATGAGGGTGCTCAAGAAGATCTTTGAATTGCAGAATGATGATGATGCTCGAAAAGAGCTCAAAGTTGTGTTATGATGAAGATGCTCAAGAAGAGCTTGGGTTTGTGGAATGATGATAATGCTCCAGAAGAGCTTGAAATGGTGGAATGATGATGATGCTGCTCAGAAGAGCTTGGGATTGTGGGCTTTGATAGGTACCAAGCTCTATCTAATTGTGATGTGAACAAAAGAGCTAATTGCCGAGCTTTCTCTGTACTGCCCTAATCCTGCCAATTCCCTCCCCACCATTGACAAGATGGAGCTCACCTGCACCATGGTGCCATAAGAAACAAGTCCCACTAGTGCAGTCTCTGGCATTGTTCCCAACAGCTGCTTGATTGCATTCTTCAAGCCCGCCAGATCTTCCTCCGTCACACATGTATCCACCACAAACAGAAACCCTGGAGGTGTTGTACCCCCAAACATTCCAAATCCTCCTGCTGCTGCTGCTGCCATTCTCCCTGATGGACTCATGTAGCCTCCTCCTCCTCCGCCTTGTGACGACACCAAGTACTCTACCACGCCGCTGTTGGGAAAGAGTTCCCGCGGCATGTTGGTGGCACTCATCCCATTGTAACTTGGTGGGAAGTGGTTTCTCTGAAAGCAGAACTGGCAAACCCAAATCCTGGCATCCAAATCGATCCTGCAATACGGATTCAACACGCCTCTGCATCCCTTGCACAGGATCGGCTCGTATGGCAACAGCGGCACCTCTGGTAGCGCAGCCACGGGGTTGCAGATCACCCCAAATGGCACAACCATCCTGGTCGCCTCTATTCTTGAGCTTGGCCACGCATTCCATGCCAATCTCACTCCCTCCCCCGCCTCCACCTCATTGAAATCCATCACTCAAATACCCACAACGACAACAATCACAACAACAACAAATCCTTTCAAGAAAGCAACAGCCAAATCCAAAACCCTAATCCTTCAACAAGCTGAAATACCTATGGACACGCACGAAGAACAGAAGAGAATAAATTTAGGGTGCAGCAGCAAGCCCTGGAAGCCCTTCCTCTCCTTCCAACGTCAAGCCCGTGGGGGTTGGGGGGGGAGGGCATGAATGCCGCACACCCTAAAGTAGCAAAGGGGTCGTCACTAGATGGTTTTCTGTTTTCTCCTTCCCGTGTGCTGAAGGGAGTGGGCCCTTTTGCCGCTTAAGCTGGGGAGATGCTCGAGATGCCACTGCACTTGTTGGGGGTCCAGGAATCGACAATTGTAAAGATGGTTGATGACTGATGACGATGAAGAAGACGATGGTGCGTACACATAGAGATCGGAATGATGAGGAAATCTTTTTAAGGTGTCTTGTCTTGTGGTCTTGCGGATTTGGTGTTTTTTCTCAGTGTGTCCTCCTCATGCTCTTCTGTAGGATGTGGGACAGTAGCTTAGGTTCTTGACTGGGCCATCATCCATCATCATTCTTTCAAAGAGTTTCTCTTCTGGGATCTATCCTATGTGCCCAAAACCCTAGGGTTTGGGGACAGCTGGATTTGGATTCTCTTCTGTAATATAAGTGTTGAAGAAAGGAGACTTTGTCTCTGTGTGTTGTTGTTTTTTGCAAGGCTCTCTTGGGTGCAGCAGGATGCATTGGTAGCTGGAAAGGTAGAGAATTTTGTAGCTGGAAAATTTGTCTTTAGAAGACCATGAAACCCAATGAATTGAGTGCTCCCCTTCAGACCAGTTTTACAGCTGAAGAAATCAGTCAGACTAATTATTCAGCGTATTGTGTGATGTGGAAAATCCTCACAGCATCTTCATTCATTAGGAGTTGTTGCTCCTGGATCTCTGACTGATGATAGATTCAGATCACTGTTTGTTATGTGATCCAGTCCAGAGGAATTTGACTGGCAGGCCCTAGTTTCTCAATGCTACCTGTGTGGTGTAGTTGTCAATCATGGCAACTTTTAGGGAATGATAGTCTGTTGCAAAAGTCAGTTTTGAAGGGGAAGGAAGAAGGCCAATCAGCACTGGACATTCCTGAGGTTGGAAAAGCAGACTTTGGTGGAGCAGCCCATACTGTCAACAGATCTAGAACTGGAAGCAGTGATGCACAACTTCTCTTGTAGGTACACATTGCCGGTTGATCTTTGCTTCTGGAATTTGAGTTTCGATCCTTTGCATAGGTTTGATAGGCTTAACAGCACTGGATTGATCAGATGGTAAGACCAAAGAAGTGTAAGCAGAGAGGATTTGTACAGTGCTTGCTAAAATACCCTTCTGTCCATGAATGGGTTTGCAGCCACTGTTCTGCAAAGCACAAGCCAAGCCTGTTGCTTTAAAGAACAAGTGCTCTGGATGTTGATCTGAGTCATGACTTTCCTGACCCAGGTATGGAAGTCTTGTCATAATGAAATGTTTCATGTGGCCTGAAAGTTTCATACAGCAATTGTGCACTTTGTGCTGTCTAGTTTGCCTTTCAAATGGGTGTTAGAATCACTTATATGATGAATCTTTGTTCACTAAACAAAAGGATCCAAATCATTCATAACACAAGGTTAAGGTCGATGTGACTGGGTTTTATGGATTTCTGTACTTATCTTTTTCTGCACCTGTATGAGACAGTTACATACTTCATGAGTGCTGCAGCATTGTCTAACATAGAAGTTAACAGTCAAATAGTAGGTGACAATCCATCTGGGAAGTGCAATGGTGACTGGAGGGAAGGCTTGGAGGGTTGAATCTCAGAGACAATGGGTTAAGTGGTAGAGAGAGGGGCTTGAATGGGTTCTAAGTTTGTGTGTCTGTGCACTTTCCAGAGTGCCAGTCAGGTGGACTGGTGTTGCCTAACCATACAGAGCACCTACATCCATACACATACAGTTTTTTCTTCAAATTGATAATGAGGAGTTGTGACAGCCTGAAACACATGCCATGATGCGTTGGATTTGCAGTATTGGCTTCACATTGTCTGCAAAGCCTGCATGAGGCCAACTTATGTGGATAAAGTGACCAACACTTTGAACTGATCTAAAAGAAAATAGAGAGTTCAGAGTTCTTACTTGCAAAAGGTCAAAGTCTGTGGAACCAGTCACTTCTGCAGTCATAAGTTTGAGCTTCAGAACTCAGTGTTGAGATGCAGGGTGCCTTAGTGGTGAACTACCCATGTGATGGTTCCCTGGTGCCAGACATGTTTTTTAGCCAAGTTTTTCTCTGGTTCTTTCACATGAAAGGTACTAGCTGTTTCTTTGCATGAGTTTTTGCTAGAAGAATAGTGCTGAGCATTCTAGGACATATAAATGGGTTAAGCATATAATACCAGTCCTGCACACCTCTGTAGAGCATTGGTGTAGTTTTTCTACTGAACCTCAAGCATGAGAGTCTTGGTCAATCCTTGAATCTTTGACCTAAGTAGGTTGATTCGACCCATGTAGGTGCCAACTATATGGAGGTATGTGGACTGGAATTATCTGCATGGAAAATGCTTTGAACTTGCCTTGGGGATCAGTGAAGAGAAGTGCCCCCCTGCTCTTGTTAACACTCTAGCTTGAGAACAATAGTGTTCTGACCTGCTTTAGCTAGGAGTCTTGTAGTTGTGATGATCATGGGAATAGTTCTGAGCAGTCAACATTTATTGATCCTTATTGGTTCAGTTCTTGTAATGTCTGCAACTCTGAAGGTTTCTTAATGTAACAGCATTGATTTGGATTTAGTTCTGCCCACAAAACTATTAGTGTTGCTTTCAAATCCATGCAGATTTTGGAGATTTGGAAATGACACCAATTGAGCCTGCTTCAGCTTCTAGCAAGCACTGTCAAGGTCAGTTTTCTCTTTCATATTTCCTGTGTACATGTCTGAAACTTGCAAGCATGGGGGATATTGCAAATTTCTGTGCCATTTTCTTGAGGTGATGCTGTTCTCTTAGCATTTTAGCTCATGTGTTATAAACCTTTGGCAACTCAAAAATGCTTACACAAGAAATGTCGTGTTGGCCTCCTCAGGTATTCACAAGTGTCAGATTTGGGGACTACCCACCAACTTCTGGCTCCAGGAAAATCTTATGAAGGTAAATTGTCCAAGGTTATTGTTTCAAAGCTCTTGTTAGTTATGTTCATCACATGAAGATTAGGACCTGAAAATGTGTCTTGAGTGCCCTTTCAATTCTTGAATAGACCATTGTAGAATGGTCTAGTAGAGATTTTCTCCAAGCAAATTATACTGTGAAGATGATGCAAGACTAGTTAATAGGAGTTCCAAGTGATGTAGAGCATGGAAATGGATATCCCAGGGAGGAAATCAGTTGCCTGAGGTGGTAGAATACAGTTGGTAGACTGCAGTTCAACCTAGCTATCCATGATCTTATTCCCTTGTCATATCCTTTTAAGATGAGACCCCACTTACACCATTCTTTAACACATTGCAATAAAACATGGTGTCATTGTTTACCTGGTTTGTCCAACCTCACCAAATCTGTGAGCCTTAATGGCCACTTGTAATTGGCTGTACAACAGTGGTACCTATACAATCTGCAATTTTGAGTGATGCCTACTTAGTTGGACTCCGACTCAGTTTCTCAACCAGGCCTATATTAGAAAATTTTGAGGACTTTGAAATGTGAAGAACCGTACTAAGATAATACAGAGAGAGTAGGGTTTAGTGTGTAAAATGCAAAGCTGCTGTAATGTCTGCTACCAAGGATGAACACCTTACTGCATTCATTAACATGCCCCTCATGATCTATGGTTACAATGTTGGCCAATTCTTCTCCCCAGGACACAGAATTTCCAGATTGCACATTGTGAATGAGTGAGCACCACATATTGTAGCCAAGGTAGCATCTCACATGGTCAAAACTACTGCATCTACTGGCAATTTGCACAAGAGACCCAACCAGTGGGCTATTGTTGTTCATTCAATGGCAGAAGCAGATAGAGTGTTTTGGGAAAGAAGATGAATATGTTGTAGCATACAAATCATACAAGTAGTTGATGCATTGTGATTGATGTCTCAGCTCTGCATGGTGTTGATAATTACACCTATTCACCAATTAGAGAGATTTGGAGAAAAAAATTTGCCTTGAATGTGGGTGAGAAACTTTTTTGGAGGTTTAGTACATTCCACAGGGTGTTATACACAATGAGTGTGATCCATTCACTTTGTTGGGCAGTTGAGCTTGAAGGGGGTGGCATCTTTCCCAAGAGTGTATGGATAGGAAGGGTTTCACCCTCAAAATTGCTGATTATCTGAATGGGTCTGAGCAGAAAATGCTGAGATTTCACTGTATTCACCTCCCAAAGTTGTAATGCTGGCAAGGCTTGAGTTCTTTTCAAGTAGTATTTGGAGCTTGTGTTGGCCCAGACACATCATGGAGCTCAGAAACTAGTCTATTGAACAACAGGTAGCTGTGTCTTCATGTTCAAATCACATTGAGTTTGAATCTCCACTTCACTCCCAAGGATCTCCAAAATTGGCTTCCAAATCTTGATGAGTTTCCTTAGAGCTTCCAATATGGTTGAGGGTTTTGGCCCTTAATCAGATGCATGAACTCTTTCTGACAAATTGCTGATGAAGTGTCAAGTATGTAGGATCTATTGCAAACCAATATGTGTATTTCTGAAACTGTTAGCATCCATGTATGTGCTAACCTCCATGGCCAAATTTCCACATGGTTTACACATTATCATGCACATTGGAAAGGCCAATTTTGTTGGTCTAGTAATCGAAGTGTGGTTAATTTGTCCATCAAAGAATACACCTAGGCATCTATCTATTAATGAAGGAAGTTTGTTTTGTTTGTCACATTGAGATCTCCCAAACGACAATGGCCCCCACAATCCTCTTGGTACAGTTGGAAAGCCTTCCATGAGAAGGGTGCATTGACAAGGTTTTGGAATGTTTAGACTTACAATGCAAGAGTTATTGAATATTGAACAATTCTGTCAAAGAAAATGAAACAAAATCAAAACTAATTTCTTTAGAAAAATTGGGGCAAGCTCTTGGTAATTTGGAAAGCCCCTCAATCAGTGGGATTTCTTGGAGGTGATTTTGCAACTTTAGACCTAAGGTGGGTGAGATATTGAATTTTGGGTCATTTTCATCATCGGAAATTAATTAAAATTTTTAAATAGTTTTTCCATAATTGGGCTCTACTGTTAGGATCCTGTTCACATTTGGAGCAGATTGATAGTTGCATTCACACTTGGGCCAGTGGCACAGGTCACAGTAGAATTCATGGTATAAAGAGCCAATCAACAATTTTGTGGCTTTGCAACAGATTTGCATTGCATTATTGACATATTTTCCACATATCCAAAAGAAGTCCAAGGTTCCCATATTAATGAAGATATGAGGAAATTTTTTTTAACACTACATTGTTATTTTATTAAAAAGACCATCATGTAGCACTTGTCAAGAAACATGTTGAAAACACAGTATACCAACATCATTGCATGATATCAACAAGAGGGTCATTTTATTAAATTTATGTTTACAACACATTTAATTTCAACATATTTTTTGCACATCCATATTGTTTCTTCGTGTATGTTTGTTTTGCAAGTGTTTAAAGGATGCATAATGCCTAGCTTTATAAAGTGAACAGATTTTAGGTACAAATTGCTATGTTTTCTAACCCTTTTATTTCATCTTTATTCACACAAGTTGAGGTAATTCTTCATTGATTGATTATGTTCAGATTTGTAAGTACTCTTCTTAAGGTTATCTTCAACTTTATTAACAAGGATGTGGTTTAATTTCCACAAAATTTGTTTGATTTGTCTGAGACATTCTGGTTGCTTACCATACTTCATCATCA
>Ga0116229_10010925_pt1 | contig 13519 bp, 5 predicted proteins | sample S1TSphgellanicum_3_FD_87313 | JGI IMG/M metagenome (GOLD analysis project Ga0116229, IMG submission 87313) | Host-associated microbial communities from peat moss isolated from Minnesota, USA - S1T2_Fc - Sphagnum magellanicum MG | ecosystem: Host-associated > Plants > Peat moss > Unclassified...
ACCAAAGGTGAACTTAATCCTCTCACATGTCAATCACACATTTTTAATATTGGACCCTCAAATTGGACCCCATGCCTTTAAACACACTCATTGTAACTTAAGAAAAAATCTTTTTAAAAATGGGAATAAACATCCAATTCAAGCTTCAGTTTGCTTCAAATTGGTCCCTGGGTTATTGGTCCTTAAACCCTTATCTAAAGTTGCCCTTGGTTTTATATTATCTTCAATGCTAGGTATATTTCTTTGCTTCATATTGATAAAAAGAATCTTGGACCCAATACTAGGACCAATGTGGTACAAATTTTTAAAATGATCCAATACCATAATTGAGTTGATATACAAATTTAAGAGGTAGGTACTCAATGTTAAAACTAATTTTGTTTGTTCAAAAATTGATTGCCAAACTAACATTAGGTGTAGTCACAATATAATCAACCAATGGGGTTGAGGACATAAGTCTTTATCAACAATGAATTAACTAATCAAACTGAGGTAGTAGAATAAGATTTGTTATTCAAGCATAATATTTTTTGAATCATGTGTTAAACATAGATTTGGTTCAATGCTTAATTTTAGGGGTCCATTTTTATCTAATCCTCTTGGATTAGATGCCAAGAGGCTATCACCATGGATCCTTTACTACTATTTGTTATTTGTTATATATGTATTTTCTTAACCTGGTTGAAAACTTCAACCTTTTAACTCAACAAATGCATGAAACTCCACTAAAAAACACCACCATGGGTTCTATTTCCTACTTATTCCACATACCCACAAACTTTTCCCCCATATTTTTATTTCATAACTTGGAAGATTTCATTTTCCAACAAAAGGTTCTTCAACCACATATAACCTTAATCAAACTCCCATGTTAAAAAACAACATGGTTTTTTTCCCCAATTTGTGTCAACCATGGGAAACCTCAAAAGCATAAAGAGGTTCAACCTTTCTACTAACTCCCAAATGTTATAAATGATTTAAAACTCAAAAAACATGTTGTCCTTTCCTTCCTCTTTTTTCTTCTTCAAAACAACAAAAAATCAAACTTGAAAAATGCAAGAAAACTATCTACATATGCACATGCTTTTTTCCTCCTATTTTCCTTTACTTTTTTCGAAACATAATATACAAAAATTATCACAAGAGTCCCAAGTTCATATTCCTTAGGCTCTTTCTTTTTGTTTGTCATTTTTCCAAGACTCCTCTGATGTGACCCTAGTTGCCATGAAGAATAACCCCTCACCTCTAGAAGCTCAAACATTATCCCCATCACCATCTCCATGCCTTCCATTTTTGTTTCAAAAAAACCTCCCATCATCATTTCCATGCAATTACCTTTTTTTTTTTTTGGCCTCTAGAAAACATTTTCCAAAAAGCTCCAATCAAAGCTATTGTAAAAACATCTAAAAGAACGCCCCTACCCCCAAACTTGCCACATGTCACTCCTTGGTTTCTTAACCCTACTTAGTTTATGTGAATAGGTTATTGTTGGCACCATGGCATTATCTACTATTGCCCCCAAACACTCAATTTGTTGTTGGCAATTTTGCCACCGTATATCATAATGTCCATTGTTTACAATATCCACCTTTACTATGTACACATGGTTATGGAAATACCTATGTTTAACATTGTGATTGAAAAATTGACATAAATTTTTTTCTATATAATTATGACTTAAAAAGATGTTACATAACACTATTATGTAAAGGTGTACTTAAGAACTTTTTCATAAAAATGTCAAATATTCAATCATGTTAAATCTTATTGAAAAATAATTTTAAACAACAAAAGCATTGGATACATTGTAGTAAAAGTGATTTGAATGCTCCATAATCATTTTAAAACAAGTTAAAATTTATCCAAATCTTTCGACAATACATTAAAAATATTATTGTACAACTTCATCCAAAAATTTGAACATTAGCTTAAGTTACCACAATAAATGACATTAAGTTACAACACATGTTACACAAACCCATTTGTATTTGAAAATCTTTAAAGATTATTGATGTTCTCCTCACTTTTGTGAAAAAATTCGACATTTGAAATATTATCTTAGATACCACATGATTTTCTTTGTTATTTTCCAATGGATTTATTTAAGATCAATGAGAACCTATGAGACTACTATTAGCTTTTTTAATGAAGTCAGCATTATTTTGGATATATTTTATGTCAAAAAATCATGTAATGTTGACTTGGTGCATTTGATAAGATGCATGCACATGCTTTGAATACCCTTTTATTTGCATATTTGTGCACCAAGGTCCAAGCAAGTTATATATTTGCCTTATATCTATCATAGGAATTATTGTGATAAATTTTCTTTGAATAATTGCAATGTTATGTTTGTTGTTAATTAGGAGAACTCAATATCCACACATTAGATAAGAATGACAAAAAACATTTACACTTTATTTTACTTTTATCTATTAATAATTACAAGAATTTCATAACTAAAGTTCATTTATTGATGTTTCATACCATGTTTAAGGAGATCATCTAAACCCCAATGATGTGTTATGAAGTCCATGTAATACATACATAAATGTTTTTATTTTTGATCACATGTATATTTCATGTTTATAATAAATAATGCTTGAAGAAAGTCATTTTGGCATCCAACATTATACAATGTAATCATCTATAAAAGGATGTTTAAAAATTAAATTACTAGAAAAGAAGTAATAGGTCAATTGGAATAACTAGTGTAAAACCTTGGAGATAGTTCAATTGGGAATAGTTGGCAAACTATATAGTTGAACTATAATTAACCAAACACATTACATTATTAAATAGGGATAGTCAAAGGAGAAAATTTACCAAGGAGAAGATAGTTGATGACCCAAACCACAGTGATAATTATAATAGATATAATCATTATGAATTTCACAAAACATGATAATGAAATTGATGAAAAATTATCTTCTTTTTCTCTTCTTCTTCCTTGAAGGGTTAGATTATTTTTTTGTTTGAATCAAATGTTTAATCTTATGCACTTGTACATATGCATGTGTGCATGTGTATATTTGTGAATGTTTTTATTATGCAAAAGTTGGTTTAGTGTGTTACATGGAAAATATATAGAATATTAAAATGAATCAAGATGATTAATGTTAGGAATGGTGATACGATTATGAAAAAGAGAATTGAAACTTGAAGTGAAATCTTGATAGTTCTTTGAATAGTAGTACAATAAAAAAAACTAGTACACATCTCTTGAAATTTAAGGATGCCCTAGTTACTTTGGCATAGGATGTTTAAAGTAACAGAATGGGTAAAAACCTAGTAGTGGTAAGCACTTAAGATTACTTGTAAAAAGTTATTGTTAACAAAGGCCCTTAATACTCAAAAAAAAACTTTGAATATTTTTAACACTAGGGAAAAATTATTGTGCAAATTTAATCCATGTACATGAAAATCCCTTCTGGCTATTTTCAATTGATGATAAACATTCTTAAGGTATCATTGAAGTTGTCAACCTCTTTGGATGTCATCTCTTTCTAAAAGGTTGTCGTAGAATGACATTAGTTATATTTGTAATATACATCATGAAGATCTCAATACCTTAGACTTTCATCAAATATTTGTTCTTTGCATTGCTTTTTTTTCAAGATGGGATCCATCTATTTGATGTCATTTAATTTATTTCCTTTCAAATGATTCCTTACAAGTATGTTGTAAAGATTATACTACTTGCCTTATCAAAGACCATGTGTTAACTACTGAATTTGTTTTAGGTTTTTTCTTAATCAATGTATACATGTACCGCTTTCATGTCATTTTATGAAGAAACAACTTTCACACCTACTTTTTAATTTAATACTCATTTTTGAAATGCACTATGTGAATATGGTTGACATTTATAGATATAATAATGAGCAACATTTCATTTATTTTATTTTTATTTAAAGTTTGTTTATATTTACTTTGCAAAATTACGTTGTCATATGAACTACTTTGGTCCAAAATTGATTTGGTAGTTTATATTCAAGTTAAATATCATTCAAACATACTTTGTTTAGAAACCAACTTTCCATGACATTATGTTGTGTGTGTGGAATGGTAAGTCAACTTGAATCCCATTTACATTACATATTTAAAGTTTTGGACATATATGTATTTGTTTCTTTGTGAATACCATGAATTTACCAAAAGTTGACATCATCTTTTTGTGATATATCATTAATGAATGTTACGTATTAGTTTGAAATTTTAAAGACTTTTTCTTCTCCATTGGGATATACATCTTATGTTTAATGGACAATTTTTGTAATACATTTGGTTCCTTATTTTTTAATCTCATAAATTTATTATGTTTACTTTTTAATCACTTGAAACACCTTTTACATAGTTAAATATAACATCTTGGAATTGATGAATTATGAAAAATTGTGTATGTGGAAACCTTATCACCATGCAACTACAGTTTTGAAACAACTAATTTGCAACTACACTACAATTATCCCATAGAAATATGGGGAATTAAAAAAAAACCATGTAAAAAATTTGTGAATTTTTATTATAGTTGCATATTAGTCCCAAGATGGACCTTTATATGGATGAATGTATGCACCATATATATGGTTTTGGTCAACCATGTTTGAATTTGTTAACAAATTGCATGATAATCACATATTACAATTGCAATGCAATTGGATTTTTGTGCAACTACCCAACTATTAATTACAATACAAATAATATTTTAATTAATTAACCTATCATATAATTAAATATGGCTACCAAAAAATTAATTAATTTAATTTTATTTAATATTAAATATTACAAAATATTATTTTTAAATTATTATTTTAGGGTAAGTTACCATAACCTAGTTTAGCCAATTAAAATAATAATTAAGCTAGGGTATTATTTAATAATAATGATAATGATATTATTATTATACATTAGTATCTAATTTCTATATTAATATTTAATATTATTACTTATTAACTATTATGAACTATAATAGTTAATATACTTAGTAAATAAACTATGTTAGGATATAATTGTTCGTCATTGATTATTGGCCAATGATTGAACAATTTTGGATCTTTTTTGTTTTTTGTTTATTTTGTATGATGTAAAACATTATGGGAATATCAAAGTAAGTTTTACATTATCTGTTTTAGCTTCATAGGCAAAGGAACAACATTAAAGAAACTCAAAACACGTTGAAATTACATGTGTGTTTTTATAAAGAATGACCTTTCATTTTTAGACCTCATATTTTCCTTTTTTTAATTTATTAACTTAATGATTTAAAGTGCTATGGGTGTGCCACATTAAGATTTATATTAATTATTTGAGCTCCAAGGTTAAAAAAACATATAAAACTATGAAGAAGACGAATGTGTTGATTTTAAAGTTTGAATTAGGTTGGTGAGTGAACATTGATTCCATGTGTCGCAACCCTAACCTTGGGCTTGCGAGGGTGCGGGCCAAGAGTGAGCCCAAGAGTCACATTTCATGCTCCTAGGAGTGTAAAAGAGTGTGAGGGAATGAACCCTCACACTCCCAAATGAACTCCCATCTTGGGAGTTGGAGTCCCAATGGATTCTTGAATCTTCAGAGGGCGATCGTAGGGGTCAAAATTCATCGGATTGAAACGTTTTTTATATCATTGAAAAGTTCTTGGAACGTAGATGTTTGAAATGGGCTCACATGACTCATTTGGACACCTAAAACGTAAATTATGGCCAAAAGAAGGGCCAAAAGTCAAATTGGCAATTTGATTCTCGACCACTAAAAGTCAGGAATTGTCTCGATTTCCTTGTGTGCATGTGACATGCAACATACCGTTAGAAAGCTCTCAATGAGGGCTACGACTTTTCTTTAGACCTCATCTCGATCAAAGGTTTGCACACAAAGTTATGGGCCCTCAAAGTTGCGGGAGTCCTAAGTTTGGGAATTTCAGGACTCCCGAGACAAAATGCCATTTGGATGTGGGTATCGTGAAAAGGCACAAAGTATACTATAAGGGGGAAGGTGGTGGCTTCCCCCAAGTCCGGGCCATGGTGAGTCTTATGAGTTCGAGTTTGCTCGTGGCTCGTCCTAGCACCAAAAGTGTTCCAGCTATGCACTAACTAATTGGTTGCTTGGTTTATGCAAGTCTGTGTGAGTGATTAAAGTGCTTGTCAATCTTCTTAGTCCCATCCTGGAGCTCCATCACGCCCCTCTACCCTCAAAGTGCTATGAGCTAGGGAGCGTGCCCCAACTTCTTACTTTTCCGCTGTTTTCATTTTAGATTCACATTTGAGTCCCTTAAAGAGGTTGGGAGTGCATCACCATGTACTTTTGATAACCATATATTCTTCATTTAATGTCCTTTTTGAGCAATCTACATTGTTGTGGGTGTGTTATGTCAAAGTTTAAGAAAACCTTTTTGCATTTGAAACGCAAAAGGACAATGCCTTAAAATGTAAAACTCTTTGAAAGCTTAAGTGTTCAATCACTGACCTATTTTCAATAGTTGTAAGTAAGTTGTATTTAGGTTGCAACTAAATTTTTTCCCCCATATTATTTGTCCTAGTTTTCAAATTTGTAAAATATATAATTTAGTGCACTAGGAGTATTAAAGGAAAGTGACATGTGAAATAAACCAATTAAAGAAGGTTTGGCCCTAAATGTTAAACCTTGAATAACATAAGATTATCCCAAATTACCTATTTACTTAGCTTAAGCCTACTACATGTCTACCTTTCCTATATTAAGCTTACCTACTTATTGACCTAAATGCTACATGTCAACATTTTATTGGCCTTAAGTTTGATGATTTAAATTAAACTAATAAAAAATTAAAAATAAATATAAATTTAATATTGTTATGTGTCCATTGATGATTTGTCAACTCATCATTGCCGAGTCAACACATTGTTGCCTATGTAGTTACATAATAGTTGTAATGTAATGGCACAATAGTTGCAATGATTAATTTCAAAGTTGTAACATAATTACATGACTTGCATACATATACAATTTCACATGTGGTGTATTGTGTTGCAACATTTGTAACTTGTTGGATAACATTCATGTTGTAAAAATACATTCAATTACAAGTGATGTTGCAACTCAAAACCCCAATTGCAAGCTTAGTTGCAAAACACCATATTTTCTCATAGTGATAGTACTTTCATATTGAATTTTCTTAATATGCAACAAAAGTGAATAAATTATCAAACAAATGGAATTTATTTAGCTAATGTTTACGTATAAAATATTTTTAAAGTCTTCATCAAAACATTACATTTTGTGATATTGATAAATGCCCTAAATGAAATGCATAATTTTTTAAAGCAAGTTCAAATCCATCATTTGATGGTTGTAATTAACAATTTAATCATCATATTAAATGGAAAATTGACAAACAAATCACTTATAAGTTCATTAAAAAAAAAATAAAAATTGAATGATTAATTTGGCAAAATATTAATCATTAAATTTTTACATTTTAATATTTGATTTTCAGTTTATAGAACAAATATGATAATTGCAAGATCATATTTCAATTAATGCAATCTATAGGAGCCAACATAACTTCAAAACCCAAGTGACATTTACATTCAAATAACAAGATATGCTTATCCATGGTGCCATTTGAAAGTAATGGTAATTGTGGCAAGTTATGTTATAATTTATAATTGATATCAATGTTGAAAAATTCAATTTAAAAAATTATCACATCCAATTTTTATTTTTGGTTTAAATTATTTAGACTTTAGACATTGAATAATTCTTGCAAGATTAGTCAAGTAATGTCCATTTTGCAAGCAATTGAAATTATTGACATAAATACAAACTTGTTAATGTTGAATTTTTTTTCAACATTAAGATCAAATAATGATATTATAAAAGCACATTAGTGTTAGAATTTTTTTTGATTTAGTATGTTCTTTGGGAATTGTCCAATACATGTATAAATTCACTACATCAAAATGTGTTTTAATTCACTTTGGGTTTCATTAGATTTTGAGTGAATTTGAACATTTTTACCTTGTGAAATTAGTTAACCCTTTGGTGAATGGGGACAAGTTGCTACGGACAATGAATTGTTTCATTAGTACCTACTGAAACAAGGTTATTTTCAAGTGAAATACAAATTTATCAAGCCATTCATTTACTAGTTAATTAACTAGCCAACATGGAAATTAATTAAATTTAAATTATTTAACATATAATATTATTGATAATTTCATGATTTTCAGCCTATGATTTATTAACAGGTGTCATAACCTAGGCTAGATTAAAAACTTAATTTATGTAGGCATGCCACGTAATCAACTTAAACGCATATTTTAAGGAACTAGATAGGAGAATATTCAGTCAATTTACCATTGTTAAGCACACACAACACCATTCATGAAGTTTGATCCCTTGACTTTTAGAATGGAGGCAAACATTTTACCATCAAACCACCCTACCATCAAGCCACCCCACTTGTTGTGATAATATTTTACATTACATTCTATTTATGAAATATTTCATTTTAAACATTGCAAAAATATAAACTTTGAAAATTCATATTTTATTAAGAATTTGTTCAAATGAAATGATTCAAGTTTACTTCTTAAAAAAATTCAATAATGTACATAATTACATTTATTAATTACATAATTCCTTTTGAAAGTCTAAAATCATTTGAACAAAAAAAAAAGTTGAATATCATTATTGAATAACATTTCAATGACCATTCTTTTGAAAAAAAAAAGTTTAATAAATGGATAAGACTTTTGTTAATATAATAATAATACCAATGCTAAGCTATTTTTAATTATTATATGGCTATTTTTTTATTAATTTAAATTATTTCACTTTATATTATTTACAACTATTTATGGCTATTCTAAATTATTTTTGGCTATTTTTGGTTATTTCACCTTATGTTACTTTTGGTTATTCTAAGTTATTTTTTACTATTTTAACTTATTTCACCTTAAGCTATTTTTAGTTATTGTAAGTTTTTTTGCCTATTATTTGTTATTTTTGGCTATAGTAAATTATTTCATTATAGGCTACTTACAACTATTATAAGTTACTTTTAGCTATTCTAAGTTATTTCATCTTGGGCTATTTTCAATTATGTGAGGCTATTATTGGTTACTTTTGGCTATTGAAAGCTATTTCACTTTAAGTTCTTTTCATTTATTATAAATTATTTCACCCTAGATTATTTTTGGTAATTTTATGCAATTATAATATATGGTTATTATGTTTTTTTATTGGGGCTATTAGTGGTTATTGATGGCTATTGGTACCTATTTTATTTGTGGTTATTAATGGTTATTTTATTGGTGGCTATTAATGGCTATTAATGGTTACTTTATTAATGGTTATTGGTGTTTATTTTATTAATGGCTATTAATAACTATTCTATTAGTGGTTATTGATGGCTATTGATGGTTATTGGTGGCTATTGATGGCTATTATATTAATGGCCATTGGTGGTTATTCTATTAATGGCTGTTAGTGGCTATTCTATTAATGGTTATTAATAATTATTTTATTGGTGGTTATTGATGGCTATTTTATTAATGGTCATTGGTGGCTATTCTATTAATGGCCATTGGTGGTCATTTTATTAATGGCTATTGGTGGCTATTCTATTAATGGTTATTAGTAGTTATTTTATTGGTGGCTATTGATGGCTATTTTATTAATGACCATTGATGCCTATTTTATTAATGGCCATTGGTGGCTATTATATTAATGGTAATTAGTGGCTATTCTATTAATGACTATTGGTGGCTATTCTATTAATGACTATTAGTGGTTATTTTATTAGTGACTATTAGTGAGTATTCTAATAATGGCTATTGGTTATTATTCTATTAATGATTATTAGTGATTATTTTATTAATGGATATTAGTGCCTACTCTATTAATGACTGTTTTGTGAATGGTTATTGGTGGCTATTCTATTAATGTCTATTAGTGGTTATTTTATTAATGGTTGTTAGTGCCTATTTTATTAATGACTATTTTATCAATGGTTATTGGTGGTTATTTTATTAATAGGTATTGCTGGCTAATTTTATTAATGGTTATTGGTTATTATTTTATTAATGATTATTGGTTGTTATTCTATTAATGGTTGTTGATGGATATTCTATTAATGGATATTGGTGGTTATCAATGGCTATTAGTGGATATTTTGTTAGTGGATGTTGGTGGTTGTTAATGGTTATTGTATTAGTGCATATTAGTGGCTATTAATGATTATTTTATTAATGGCTATTAGATTAGTGGATATTAGTGGCTATTTTATTAATGGATATTGGTGGATATTAGTGGTTATTAATGGCTATTATATTAGTGGTTATTAATGGCTATTATATTAGTGGTTATTAATGGCTATTATATTAGTGGCTATTGGTGGCCATTATATTAGTGGCTATTGGTTATAAACCATTAGTGGTTATTTTATTGGTGGTTATTGTATTATAAGTTATTATATGTTATATTATGACTATTGGTGATTATTCTATTATAAATTCTTGTTGTATATTTTATGTTACAATATCATAAGCTATTGGTAATTATTATATTGTAAGGTATTGTAAATTATTTTTCATAGGTTATTATTTTCTATTTTAAGTTATTTTATTTTACGTCGTTATATTTTATTTTAGATTATTTTAAGTTATTATATTTAGGATAAAATCATTTATAATAACCTATAATAACTTATAATAATATAAGGTATATCATAAAGTAACATATACAGAATATTTTTTAAAAATAAAATAAACCTATTTACTATAGTAAATTATAATAGTGAATTATGTTAATTAATAATGAAACATGATGTTTACATAATGATATTACAATGAAATAACTTTCATTAGGGTGAAATCAATAAAATGCAATGAACTTATTTCATTTTTAAAGTCCCATAGTCATTTAGGTTAATGAACTGCACACCACTTTTGTAATAGTGAAATTTCAAAAGCCTTAAGTTGTTAAATGTAGCTAGGGATAATGTACATCACATATTAAATGTTTTTGAATCTATAATTTATATAAAATAAAACATGATATAGTGCATGCATTTTGGTATGGTGTGATCATTTTAAATTTAATTTGTAGCATAAAACATGCACAAGTTGCAAATGAATGCTTATTCATCAATGATAATCACAAATAACATGAAGTAGTGGGGCAATACCAAACATAACATAAAAGTGCTTGACCAAGTTGCAAAAGCCTTCATTTTAAAAATATTGAATAATGAAAATCCCTTTTGATCATTTAAGTTTATAAGGTTTTTTTCATTTTGATGTTGATTGCCAATATATTTAAAATTTTAAGTTTTAGATATATCTTTGTTTATTTTCAACAAATAAAAGTTACATTAACATTTTAAATTTTTTTTATCTTAACCTTGGGGGACATTAAATATTAAAAGTGTACACTATTATTTTAAGCCATACAAAGTATTGTTTAGAAATATTATGTGAATGACCCATTTATTTTTTCACCCAATTATTACATAATTTTTTAATATGCACATATTTAAATCATTTAAATTTAATAGGTTAGTAATTTTTATTACATCAAATTTTGATATCTTATATTTATTTAAAATTTTAATTTTAGTACTTGAAGTTGTGAAGAATGATAAGGATGAATAAAAAGTTAAAACATGGTGAAATCACATGATAAGATTATTATTTTTTGACATACCATCTATACTTGGCATATTTTTCAAAGGCACATTCACATTAATAGAAATCAAAGCAAGTGCAAGATTATTGCTTGGTTTTTCATGTTTTTGGATTAAAAATTATATTAATGCTATAAATATCTAATAGGTTTACATAGTAATGTTTCTAATTTATATTATGGGAACATTTGGAATAATTTGGATTGAATTTAATGAATATAAAATATTCAATAACATTTAAAGCTTTATAAACAATGCTTTTGTTATTTTTGTTTCCAGGTTGTGAAAGATTTGAAATGCTTTCAAAATGACATAATCATGTACAATAATTATTCACAATTAAAGTGTGGTCACAATAATAAGAGCCAAGGCCACAATCCTTTTGTTTTACAAAACATTCATGTGGTTTCCACACACCAAACATTTTTTCATAAATTTTACTAGAAATATATTATATAATTTTTTTTTCATCAATTTGATGAAAAAATCCTAATCATATAATTTTTCAAGGAGATTTTTAAATTCACACCTCTTTTGGTTAAATTCACACCCTTTCTTCGCACATCCGATTATATGTAGATTAAATTTGAGTGTATGTCCCACCCCCAATAATTCATTGAAATCGTGGGGGTTGCCCTATCATCATTACAAGTGTGGGGTCTGTGGTCAATCAAGGCACAACTCGAGAACTTGCTCACATAAGTAATTGAACTGATAAAGGAACATACTCTTAAAGTTTAATCTGCATAAAATCGAACATGTGAAAGGTGTGAATTTAACCAAAAAAGGTGTGAATTAAAAAATTTCCTTTTTCAATGTGAATATTTTTTCTAATATCAAGTTTTTATAATCAATGATATACAACTTTCCATGCATTTTGAAAATAAATGATTTAGTATTACATATCATTAAAAATGTTTGAAGTTAAAAGCACCAAGTCAACATTACGTTCCCATTCTTCTATATCATAAAAAAGACTAATTGATCATCGTCACATTACACAAAAACCATGCAAATGCAAATTCACAAGTATACAAACATTTTGAATTAAACCTCACTACATTTTGATGTTTAAAATTTATGCAATTATATTTCAAAATCATGGGGGTGCAATATTTCATGCAAGTGTACACAGTCCTTGGTTCCTTTGATAAAGAATGCACCCTAAAATACGTAACAATATAATATGTCATGACCAAACAAATGAATATTTTTTGCCACTATAAATGTGGAAAAATATACTAGTTTACTTACTAACCTATCAATTGAACCTACTAACAATTAATACTTTCAATCTTTAATACATATATTATATATAATATATATATTTCTCCTATTGAAGATTGACATATACCCTATATTAAATATATATTAGTTTTTAGAATAAACAAAAAATCCCATTATAAATCTAATTATTTGTTATAAACTTTACCTAACAACCAATACATCTGACCCTACAATTTTTTTGAGCATATAAAGCACAACCTTGCCTTAATTTGAAAAAAATAATTATAAATAAAAAAAAGTCTTCCCAAGGTCCTAAATCTCCATGTATTCCAGCTATGGATATTTATTGTTTCCATCTCTTGCATAATTTCATCTTCAAATTTCTCTTGGTGATACTTTTCTAGAAGAAACTTTCATTTGCATATCTATTGACAATGAATGTTTGTACAAGTTAAACATCTAACCAAGCATTAACATCAAGACCTTAATGCAACATCTGGTTTTGAACTAACCAGCAGTTCCCCAATTTGAGGTCTAAAAATCAAGTCTCAATGTTTTGCAAACAAAGTTTTAATGCAAATCTTTTTATATTTCCAAAAGCAAATTGTGTTACCTTATTCACATTAC
>Ga0116229_10010927_pt1 | contig 13518 bp, 9 predicted proteins | sample S1TSphgellanicum_3_FD_87313 | JGI IMG/M metagenome (GOLD analysis project Ga0116229, IMG submission 87313) | Host-associated microbial communities from peat moss isolated from Minnesota, USA - S1T2_Fc - Sphagnum magellanicum MG | ecosystem: Host-associated > Plants > Peat moss > Unclassified...
TATATATATATATATACATACATCTCTTAATGTGCATAAGACTGCATTTACCATATCAGTAACCAATTTAAATATTGAAATTTTGGTTTATTTCAAATTATTGAAGAGATTAAATTTTCAGTAATTCACAAGTTCCAAATATAAAATTTTGAGAAGGGTGAAGGATATAAATTAAATGATATATTTTTAATTGAATATTTAGAAAATTAGTAAGGAAATAATTTAATGAAATCCAAATGTATTTATTTAGTTATGATATGTATTTATAAAATAGAAACAATTAAAACCTCATTAATTGAATTATTTTGGAATCCTTTCATCAAGTCTAAATAAACAAAATTACAAGGGTATTATTGCAAATTGATAATAGTAAGAGACAAAGTGGCATCCAAGTGATATATATCCATTTGTGTTTTATAGACAGCAATTATTTGATCCTTAACCAAATTAAATGTTGAAAAGTTGTTTTGTATTAACTATTTAGGAAATTAATATTTTACTAATTCTCAAGTTCCAATTATATGGTATTAGGTCCAAATTTAGACATTCGGTTTATCTAGAAGACAACAAATTCCAGGATCTAAAATTTCAATTATAGAAAAAGTGGGCAAGGGATATCAAATCCTTTACCTACTTAATAAATTATCAATAGGGACCTATACCCCCAAAAGTGGGTGGATTATATATAAGTAGTTGCCAAATGGGCTCACATAATGTAGATATCTATAGTGAGCATTTAACAACATTAGATTATGCCAAAGACGGTTGTATTTTCTTTTCATTATGTTGTAAATTTTCAAATGCAAGATCTGACAAACCTCGAGGAAAACACAAAGTCCAAGGCATTATAGACAAAAAATAAACTTCAAATGGACAAATCCAAAGCAAAAGAAGAAACAAACGAAAATGTTGTTGCATTGGAAAATTGAAGTAATCAATGATATGCAACATAACTTATTTGTTCAAGATTCACTAGAGAGGTCATTGTCCAACTGAGAAAAAGAAGTATGTTCTTGCATAGTTTTTGGCCAAAAACAAAAATTTTGCTAAAATGTTGAGTATATGGTCTTTCCTTGTGGAAACTATTTAATCTTTCCTTATTTTTTTCTTAGTTCATTATTTGTCTTGCTTTGATTCTTGTTTTATGTTTCTTGCTTGCTTTTTCATATTTTGCTTGTAATTTACATTATTTTTTCAAGCTTTTGGCCATAGATCGATCTCCAAAAAATTGGAGCTCCACCTATGGTGGAGAACAAGAAACATGTTCTTGAATAATTTCTAGCCGAAAACAAAAATTATGCAAAGTGTCAAGTATGTGGACTTACAAAAACTTTTAGATATTTTGCAGAACATGTCCATGTGATATAAACGGAAGATATTTCAAAAAATATTTCTTGAAAACCCTAATTTCTTTCTCCACAATATATATCTTGTGTTTTGATTCATTTAAATTGTGGATGGAGCAAACAAGCAAGCACAAGAAAACTTGGAGGTAAACTTTGTAACTCTATCTTTTTTCCTTCATTTTTATCTCCTTTCATGATTTGTTTCTTGCATTGACTCTTGTTTCTTGTTTCATGTTTCTTTTTTTCTTCTTGCTTTCTTTCATGTTTGTTTCTTGTTTTCTTTTTTGTTTGTAGTTTAGATTTTTTTTCAAGCTCTTGGCACTCCAAACTTTTGCACCAAAGTTTTGCACTGACATCCAAATGCTTTCAGTCGTCACAAGCTCGCGACCGAACTTTTGGCTATTGAGAGCTTCTTGCTTTCGACATTCCAAAGCTTAGTTGTGAGCTATGGACAACCGAGAGCAAAATGTTTTTGACGCTCCAAACTTCAATGAGAATGTTTTTTCTTTCAACCATCCTTAGCTCGCAACCGAACTTTAAACCACCCAAAGAAAAAAGCTCTTAGCGCTCCAAACTTTGGTGTTGAAGTTTCAAATGCCGAAAGAATTTCTTTTATTGGCATTCCATAGCTCGACCACAAGCTATGGAGGGCCGAGAGAATTTTTTCTCTCGACATTCCATGCTTTGGCCATGAGCTATGGAAGGTTGAGAGAATTTTTTCTCTTGGTGTTTCAAACTTTGGAGTCAAAGTTTGGAATGCCAATAATCTTTTTTTCCCAAGATTCCAAAGCTTGGGGCCAAGTTGTGGATTGCCAAAAGCTTCAAGCTTTCGGCTTTCCAAACTTTGACATCGAGCTTTGGAGTGTTGAAAGGGCTTTCTCCTCTTTTGCACGTGGATTTGTTGATGTTCAATGTCGAAGTTTGGAAATCTGACAGGTTTTCTTTTCTTTACACTCGAAAAGTTATGGAAGTCTCAAAATTCAATGCCGAGATTTGGATTTCCAAACACTTTTTGCTTTTGGTGTTCCAAAGTTTGACATTGAACAATAGAGAGATAAGAGAATCAATTATCTTTTTTTTGTTTCTTGAGCTATGGTTGAAAGCAAAATCCTCTTGGCCATGCAATCTTTGGCATCAAACATTAGTGGACCAAGAGAATTTCACTCTTTGAGCTCCAAGATTTGGCACTAATTGACAATGAAACTCCAAGCATGGAACTCCCATGAAAATGCATACAAACTTGATCAATTTTTTTTCCTCTATTGTGACCTTTTGAGTTATTGTCTTTATTACATTGTTGATTTGCATCTATGTATCTTGTTGTAGCCTTTCCACTTCCATTTGATAGCCAAGAGGAGGAGGTTGGTTGGTTCATCCTTACCCCTTTCTTTTTCATGTTTTAGCTTCTAACATCTTTTTCTCTTCTCCTTTTGGGTCGAATGAAATCTCCGATTCTATTGAATAAGAAGAAGCCCTAGCCATACTTCAAGAAGAGGTAAAGAAGACTTCATTCATGTTTTTCTTTAGAAGTGCCGGAATCAAACTGTCATTGGAACTAACATTTAAATGTTTTATTTTCAAGAAACAATGTCTATACCCATTGGCCAAACTAAGGGAACTTCACAGGTTGATCCCCTAGATGTGGTAAATCCAAATGCTTCATATACTTCAATTCTTACAATTTCATTTTATTTCTTCAATTTTTGCATCTTGTTCAATCTTGTTATGCACTTTGGTTTCAAAGTGGGAATTTGTTTCATTTTTAATGTGTTGTAGACATAGGTTGTAAAATCACAAGCTCAAGACATGGAGCCAAGGTAATTTGATGACACAATCCAAAAAGTCCAAGTTCACCACAAGCTCAAGATTGTGGAGGTCTTGGATAGACACAAGATTCTACCAAAGGTGTCACAACCCTAACCTTGGGCTCGCGACCAAGGAAGGGGCTTGCAAGAAGGCAAGACAAGAGGGAGACCCAGGAGGCACTTCTTATACTCTTGGGAGTGTAGGAAAGTGTGAGAGAATGAACCCTCACACTCCCAAGGCAACTCCCACTTGGGAGTGGAGTCCCGAAGGACTCCCAAATTTTCAAGGAGCAATTGCAGGGGTCAAAACCCATTGGTTTGAAGAGTTCTTTATATCATTGGAAAACTATTGAAACGTAGATGTCTAAAATTGGATCACATCACCCATTTGGACATCTGAATCACAAGTTATGGCCAAAAAAAGGGTCGGAAGTCAAATTGGCAGTTTAACTCCCAACCACGAAAAGTCGGGAATTGACCCGATTTCCTTGCGTGTAGGTGGCGTGAAACATACCTTTAAAAAAAGCTCTCAATGAGGGCTACAACTTTGCTTCAAACCTCATCATGATCGGAGGTCTGCACACAAAGTTATGGGGATCCAAAGTTGCAAGAGTCCTGATTTTGGCAATTTCAAGACTCCCACTTGGGAGTCCCGGGACAAAAAGCCATTTGGATGTGGGTTTCATGGAAAGGCATAGAGTAAGGTGGTGGCTTCCCCCAAGTTCGGGTCATGGTGAATCTTGTGAATCTAAGTTTGCCTGTGGCTCGTCATAGCACCAAAAGTGCTTCAACTATGCACTAACCAACTTGTTGTTTGGTTTGTGCAAATCCGAATGAGTAATTAAGTGCTTGTCATTCTTCCTAGTCCCATCCCGGAGCTCTAGCACGCCCTTCTACCCCTCAAAGTGTTGCGAGTCAGGGAGCATGCCCTAACTCCTTGCTCTTCCATTGTTTTCACTTCAGACTCGCATTTGGAGTTTATCAAGGAGCCAGGGGGCGCGTCAAAAGGAGAAAGTTCGAATGAGCATTCCCCTTTGCAAAATGATATCCATGCATGTGGTGAAACCAACCTTGAAAATTGATGTGATAAAAATGGAATAGGCCTTCCATATGGGATATAAGGAGGGTGACAAAAATTTCTATGTGACAAAACTAGCAAGGGGAAAAAGCACTTGTGGATGCTTATGAAAAGGGTTGTGATCAGCACTAGAAGGTGGCTACTGATGAATTTGAGGTCTTTTTTTGTTTAATGTTTAGGCCAATTGAGTTGGACTATGTCAAACCTAGCCTTGTGCATGATTTTTTCAAATCTAGAACATTGGAAAAATTCCCCTACAACAGTTCAAATATGTATCCTCGGACTTGTATAAGAAATGTGAAAATAAAATTTCGCATTTAACCTAATATTCATTAACAATGCAGGTGTTATTTGAATACATGTACAAGGTAAAAATAACAATCTTTCAACTTCACTTGAATTCTTTTTCTCAATAGAACATTCATGTCTTTGAACTCAACATCCTCTTCCTTCTTGGATACAAAAAGAACTTTTTGTGGCAACTAATGTTGTTTTCAAGATGTATTACGAAGAGGTGTTAGACTTAAGCCAAAGGTCAACATCCAAAATGCAAATGCTCATGGAGAAAGCCATGGAGCATATTAGGAATAGCACTTGACAACCTTCACCAAACATCTTCTGGTTTGTGATCCATCATTGGGTCTAAAGTTCCTACAACATATTCAGATACATTATGATATGAACTCTGACCCAAAGATGCTAAAAGAAAAATTACAAATGTTAGTCTTGGTAGCCATTTCCAATGAGTAGAAGGTTTCATGGCTTATGCATTTGGTATGAGTCCAATGTGTTGAAGGAGGCCAAGAATTCCCAAAACAAGGTTTTTCTAACACAAATGTTTGATAGGTGGTTCCATAAGGCCACCTTTTGGTCTTAGATACCTCGTTTTACAAATCATGCATTCTCTCAATTACAAATTTTTAGCCAATTTTAAAAGACTAAAAATTGAGGTCTACTCTTATGCAACTTGATGTTGAATTTCAAAAGCTATATGCATTGATAGTCACGAATCTTGGCTTGTTTGTCAGAGATACAAGTGATTTATTTTCCTTGTCAGATTACATCAAGGATTGGAAACTTATAGTTTAGGAGACTGCATTCTTCCGAAAGTTCAAATCAAAAGATGGAATTTGACAAAGTAAGGCATGGGAGCAGCAAATTAGTGGGAATGAAACTTTGAAAAGAGTCCTTTTCAGGTGAATGCACTCTTGGATCATACCCAACTTATTATTTGTTCCATTGCATGATTTGAATCTAACATCCCTTCTTAATTCTTCTAGGTATTTCAATTTTGTGTTCCTTTAGAGAAGTGCTATTTGTGAAATTATAACGCTTCTAAAAACTTGGAAGGATCCCAAGTCGGATAACATTATGTACCAAAAAGATTTACTCAAAGATTAGACATCTTCCCATTTCCAGTAATTTCCATGGTATGTGGATTACTTAAAGGACAACACACCTCCTTTTAAGCGGGAGCTTCAAAAAAAACTTTGACCCTAGCTATGTTAAGTCGAGTGTCTTGCATCATTTGAAATGGAAACAAGAGCAAGAGGTAAGAAGAGAGTGCAAGATGGAACAAAGGATAAAGGCAAGGGAAAAGTTTCAAACTCCAATTTTCAAGGAGATGACTCAAGGGTCCTGGAGCATTAAGACGATAAGGAGAGAGAGGACACTCTCCCATATGATTCATTAGTTGATGTTCAAATGAAATAGCTTGACATCTTCCCTAGTGGGGAGGCTGAATATGAAGGTTTCCAGGGCACTCCTTCCCAATAGTATCAAAATCAAAGGCCTAATGTTGACGTTTCACAGAAATCACACAAGCAAGCTCCTCCACCTCCCATTAAGATACATTCAGCAAGGAGTTTGCAAAGCAATGTGAAGGTCCTCGACTATCATAGCCTTCCATCCTAGTTCCTAAGTTGAGCTTGAATGTTGGCTTAAGGAGTTCGCGTAGATTGATGATTTCATTACCACTATAAATCAATTTCCCCATTTCTCCTAACTTCCTTATGAAATTTCTAGAACCAAGTTCCTGGAATATTTGAAAAACATGTAGAGTTGAGGCTCAAATTCCTTTCTAGAAATGGTTGGGTCCATGAAAATTTGGTGCCAAATTTTGGTCAACACATTTAACATTCCCAAAATTCAACATCAAACTTTCACGGTGCCAAATTCCTTGGCACTTTGGAGCCACTTTTCCATTGAAAATTCCATCCATCACCAAACTTTGGTGTTGAAGTTTGGTGGTTTTTCCATGTTGGAATCACTTAAGAAACTTTAATGCCAAATTTTCCTGGGGTTTCCACATAAGATCCTTTCACCAAACTTTGATGTTGAAGTTTGGTGAAAATTCCATGTAGGAACCTTTCACCAAACTTTAATGTCAAAGTTTGGTGGGGATTCCACATATGGAACCTTCACCAAAATTTGGTGCAGAACTTTGGTGGGGATTCCACATATGGAGCTTGCACCAAACCTTGGTCCCAAGGTTTGGTGGGGATTCCATCTTCTTCTATTTTCATTTTTTAAGGTTTCATAGACATTACTTGATTTTTTTGTTTGTGTCTCTAATGAGAAAAAAAAGTGGGTCTTGTGATTGTAGACATCCCAAGCCCATTCTTGATGCCTTATATTTGACCCAACATTTTCTATCCCATCCTAGAATCAAAATGTTGACAACTTTATTGATTCCGTCATTTTGTTTTTTGACAAATTCTTGTCCGAGAATGGAACTATGCCAATTTTCCATGTTGATGACTTAAGTGTCCTTAAAGATATCGGGTCCTTCCTAGAAAACTATTTTTTGAAGAGTTAGATGAAATGGATTGTGATAAATAGTCTTCAATAGACAAGTAACAAGGACCACTTGTTGAAGGTCTTCATTTTTCTATGTGCTCACTTCTATTTCATTTCTTTCTTCTCATTCAGTTATGGTAATACTTAGTTTTCCTTCAAATCCTTCTGAGCAGGGCTACATTGCTAGTCAAGGTCCCGAACCTTGATTTGGGGACCAACTCACAATTTCGTTTTTTCCCCCCTTCACTTGATTCCATGACCAAAGGAATCAATGTAGTCTCTAAGAATGTATTATAAAATTTCACAAGCTTCATGACTATGTCTAGATCAAGCTTGGGGAAGCCATTTAGAGTTGCAAAAGATATTGATTTTGGGATGAGGCAAGTGCTCATCAACGCATGCATGAGGCCTAGAACCCTTGTCATCAACCTCAACTACAAACTAGATCATGATCATTACAAACCATTCTCCTTTTTTACATTAAAATAATTTCCACACTTGAGTCGAATAAAACATATCTTCTTATTTTTTAGTTCTACAAGCAATAACATATGGGGGCATCAACATTCTTGCCCTTAAGCCTGAAGAGCTTCTTGTTCTAGGAGGTTTTCACAATTTTCTTTTCAGTTCCTCTGCCACCATCTGCAAGTACTTATGCCCCAAGCTAGGATCCCGACTCCCCAATCAGGAAGAAACATAAAATTATTTTGGATTGTGAATAAGGTTCCCAATCATTTCCAATTCTTTCATAATAATTCCCACATTTGTCACAAAAACTTATTCCATGTTTGCTTATAGAGGTCCACCTTGAAGACTTCCATTCTTTACACATCATGGGTTCCTCTAAAATCCTTCAACTAGTCTAGTATTGCCTTTGTATGTTGAGGCCTAGGCTAGTGCTATGGTGGACATGTAGTCCTTGCCATTCACTATTGTTTCATCATTGTCTTATGATCCCCATGTTTTTGCCTTTATTGATGTAAAGGTTGAAGTTTCAACTCAATGATAATTTTTCCATTTTCATTTTTAGTTATGTTTGTTACTTCTTTGAACTATTTTGTTGAGCTTGGGGGTGGATGACATTATGTGTGTCATCCTAAGGTTGGGTGGAAAGCTCTTGTAAAACTTTAATATGTAAAAGTTTCCTCTCGCCTTGCAACTATGATGTCTTTGCAAAATATTTAGGGTTCCAACATGGATTAATTCATTGGATGGTGAATTTCATGGTCTTCTGTTGTGTGTATTCACATTGTAATTTAGTGTAGTTTTATCAGTTGCAAAGCATTTTGTATTCTTATAAAGTAATATTGCATCCAATATTTTGATTTTTTTCTTTTTTAACTTAAATTTTTCTTTGTATCTATGTTTGCTTATATAGGTCATTATAAACCCTTAAAGCATTTGAATTTGATTTGATAGATTCTTATTACCAATGTTCTCACTTTTCCCTTTTTTTTCAAATTTTATTTTGATTTTTAAATATTATGCGCCTTGGCATCTATCTTCATATGCATGTATGAAGCTCATCTACCATACTTTGAGATCTTCTCAATATTATCTTGTGCAAGATATCCTCCAATAAACCTTTCCCCAAGGCAATAGGAAATCTATAATTAATATTGAATTATTGGCCACATCAATTTATTTAAAGATATTTTATTCATGGCTATTTAGTTAAAGCAAAATGAACGTTCTAATTGACATGAACTATAGTCTCTATTGAGTATAAAAATTAAGCAAATCATATTCTTGGCATTTGAAAAGCTTCCCTACCCGAGACTATACTTGTGATTATGTAATTATGTGTTTTTTAGAATCCAATTCATGAACAAGCTATTCCTTTTGTTTGTTCATTAGAAAAAGGATAATTCATTTCCACCATTGCTTTCATTGTCTATTGATAGGCAATAGTTCCTCAATCCGAACTGATTATAAGCCATACATGTATATTGAGAAACTAAAAAAGTTATTTTCTAAGGTTATTTTTTCTATAGATAATATTATGTTGGGCTAAAATGATTCTATCCAAGTTAGTGTACTAGTCTGCTACCGAGTTTTATCGAAAGTTGATTTTGGGTATGTCATGGGGTTTTAATAATAAACCATTTAGATCAATGAAAACACCAAAGTGCACTATACAATATAGTTTCTTGGGGAAAAAGACATTTGCAAAGATCATGATTAAGCATTGGTATCATCTAGTTACATCTTGGTTGTTTTCATAATTAGGTTAAATTCTTCATAACATACAATTCCTAACATCCATTGAAAAGCTTACACTACAATCAACTTTTAGCCAATTTTTTCATGGTTTCTTGCTTCCCCCATACATTGGTTTCAATACATGGTTGCTCTAGCTTTGAATTCCTAGATGTCGACTTCTGTGATGGTTAGACTCTCATTTTCAATGGTTTCCTCTTCTTCTCCATCACTTAATACAAAAATTTCTACATCTTCTGTTAATTTTTATTTTTCCTTCCCATTTTTCTTTTTTTAATTTTATTTTGATTGAGGGATCACAAGTTAAAATTGCTTGTACAATGTTCTTTCAAATCTAGCATTTTATTTGCATCGAACTTGAGGATGAACTTTTTCCTGGGCTTTCCAATGGGGTGAAAAACTCTTCATATTCTTCTTCAATTGCTCTTCTCCGAATGATTCCCTTGCTAATATATTGCAAATGTTCATTCCATGACTTATTTTCATTTTCTAACATCACAACCATTGGTAGACCCCTACAATGTAACACATTTTTCAATTAAGTTTAACATGTTCAATCACTATCCAATGTAAACCATACATGCAATCAAAACATGACTTCCATTTTTTTCTTGAATTCAGTATCAATATCCTTTCATAAGTACATGCATTCTAGTATCTTGATTTAGGTTGTCAACGTTTGACCCAATAATGTTCCCAACCAACCAACCAACTAGAGGTGAGTTTTCTAGCTTGAATTGTTTTTTTTCTTTCAAAGTCTGTTGAACAACAACTCATATGTTTTAGTTTGTTGTGGTTGTGTTATGAACAATTCATGTTCATAAACATCTCTTATCCAAGGTAGGTTTCCAAACAACAAACTACATGTAATTCCATGCCCATCCACATCTTGTGCCAACAAACTACATATATTTCCATGCCCATCCACATCTTGTGCCAACTTTGAATAGGCATCTCATTGCTATCAATATAATATTATTATGGAATGCATCCTTTTGCTTGATCAAATGAGTTTGAGCATAACACGTATAATACTAAAAAAAACTTTTAGCATTCAATTCAAATAACACAAGATACCATCCTATTTTCTTAAAAATTGTGCCACTAAGCCAATGATTTCCTCCTATATTTTGCACTCTTTCAATTAACCGATTCTCTCTCATTGGAATTCTTTGGTTTGATTAAAACTGCCATTGTTTCCTTAAAATAAATTTACACACAAAAATTATGTTTGATTAAATACAAATTTTGTTATGTTTCAAGCCCTAGCTTTGAGAAGGTCAATCTATGTTGAATGCTCAAAAAACACAACTCTTGAACAACTCCTAAACCCAATCTACACAATTATACATCTACATGGAGTTTTTCACAGCCTCGCATTTTGAATTATAGATTATTATGCTACTACTTTTTTTGAACATCAATGATATTGTTTGTTTGTATGTTGGACATATTGAGTAGACCCAATTTCCCTAGGTGTGTTGCTCGCATCATTGCAGTCCGTTTCTGTCCTTGGTGTCGTTGGTTCCATGCCTTCCTCTTCTTCATCCATTAGGAAACTTTTTAGGCATGGTGTCTCAGGCACTGTATTTTTTTCTTCATCATCCGACTCCATCACTCCACCATCCAAGCATGTCTCGTAATCTTCATCCTCCACCTCGTTGCTAATTGTATTAACCTCCATTAGTTGGTCCATTTTTATGCTATAAGCGAGCTTTGGTGCTTCATATGGGTCATCCTTTGCATTTGCATCGTTTCTTGGGCAATTTTTTTCTAAGATTAAATCATTTTATTTTTTGGGCACATTAAACCCCAGTAGGTAATTGCACTATTAATGAAATCATGTTCTAAATTTTTTATTCGTCCAATCTATTGGCCATGGATTATTTCCAATTGGTTGTCACAAGCTACTCAAAAACTCTAGTTTAAACATTTTGATCATTGTCCCATGTATCGTGTAATCCTGCAAATGGTAAGTAGATGCCCAATATCCAACCTCTGTCTAGAACTTGACATCTACACTTTTCAACTCTTTTTTTTCCATAGGTGGGTACAAATTCAAATATGATGGTGTTCCACAAGAATATTATGGATATGGATACCATGACACGATGTAGATGAAGAACCTCTACTTTGCTTTTCTTTGATGGAACCTTTCAATTTCAAAATAAAATTAAACTAAATGCACAAAATAACCTAAGTTTGGGAACATGTTGGGTTGGTGACATACTTGTAGTGGTCCACTCAAATTTTGCATTTAAGTCTAGTATGACAACTTTGCTTTTGATTAGACCATTTGGTTGGTAGAAGTAATTTTGGAATAATAGCCACAACAACAAAAGGTCCATGTACCTCAAGTGATTTGGTTGGATGTTGAGTGAATTCACTGGTCATAATGAACAAGACCTAATGGGGAAGTAGTGAATTCATTGGCCTAATGAACGAAGACTAGTGAACTGCACCCACATTTTGTAATAGTGAACATACATGCTAGAATGGTTCCAAATGGGAGAACTACATTTGTTTCAACTACCACAAAATCAAGTATTTATTGCTCATTTAATGCTCAAATCTACTCTTTTTAGTGATTTTTTGTTTCAACAATCACTATGGATTTGTTCAACAAGCAATTTCAACGTTCAATTTTGACCCTCATTTTATTTTTTTCAAAACTAAATATTTCCTTTTGAAATCATATATTTTGAATAAATATTCATGTTATCACGTGTATTGAACTCCAATTTAATGCAAACAATGGGGATTTAAATCCTCCTTCATTTCTCAACACGTTTTCATTTTTGACTATCGTATACCTTTCATGGTTTCAGGGTCACCCTTATCATTTGATGATTCACTTGAAGTTTTAACATTTTGTTCTTTAATTCTGGTGGCACCCAAGCTCACTTGTTTGGAGTTGCATATAGTCATCTTTAGGTTTCATGAATTTTGTTGAGAATAAGTTGTTATACATTACTAAATCTTCTATCAACAAATCATTTAGTAAGCTTGTAAAAAATGATTATCGAATCAACTTCTTTAGACTTGTGGGTTCTTTGAAGAAATCCATGGAATGTGTAAACATTGCTCAATTGTAGTCTTCCATATCCTCCTTCGAAATATTTATAGTTTGTTTGAGCAATGCAATATTTTTTTTGTTTATCTTTGCATTCACCCATTGCCACGTCGCCCATTCATCTATTTTGTCAATTGCCATTTTCCATTCTTTTCCCCATGTTTTGATTTCTAGTAAATGTAGGAGGGGGATTAGCTAAATGTCATCTCACATATTCTATTTAGTATGCTTGAAAAAAAAGTATATTCAATCATACATTCTAAGGTGTTTGGTGTGACATTTGGTGTCAATTTCTTTCTTCCCATTGTAAAATAAAGATTTCATAATTGGAAACACGTGGTAGAGGTAGAAATGATGAAGGTAGGCAATTTGGGTGGAGTAAATGCAAATTCAAATATAGAACAAACAAATTAGTAATAAAAGGGGGAAAATGCAATTTGATTATACAAATAATAAAAATGGTGTTTATATGCAAGAGGTTGAGAATGTGAATGAAAATAACAAATAACTTGAAATGGTATTAATAATTTAAAATGTTAGCGATTACCAGATATTTTCTCAATTCCTAATGGGCACATGCCTCTTAGTGGTGAATGGGTAGTGTATGAATTGGCACATCCCTATTGGTGGGTTAACAAGTTAATATGCCATTGAATTGGATTTAGTTAAAAATTTCCCATGGCTTAGATGTTGCATAATTTAATATAAATGAAATATGAAGTATGATGTCAACATTTCATTTGTCATATTCTTCAAAATAAACCAACATAAATTTATCCATCCTATTTTATTTTCAATTAAAAATATATATATATATATGTTGCCAACATTCATGAAAAAGTTCATCCATTTTAATTGTCATCCATAAATATCATTCATCCATGAACGCATGGCAAAATATTTGTCCATGTCACCAAATATTTTGTCTCATGTGTCAAAAATATTATGTTAACATCAACAAAACAATCTTGAAAAGATTCCCTTGAGTTCACTTGTTCACATTCATGCTCACATGCTCACTAGATAGCAACCCTAAAAGGTGATCAATTTTCATGAGGTTTTTTATATGCCACTAAATTGGATTTAGTGAAAAAAATTTCCCATGGTTTAAATGTTGCATAATTTAATATAAATGAAATATGAAATATGACATCAACATTTCATTTGTTGTATTTTTCAAGATAAACCAACATAAAA
>Ga0116229_10010928_pt1 | contig 13518 bp, 18 predicted proteins | sample S1TSphgellanicum_3_FD_87313 | JGI IMG/M metagenome (GOLD analysis project Ga0116229, IMG submission 87313) | Host-associated microbial communities from peat moss isolated from Minnesota, USA - S1T2_Fc - Sphagnum magellanicum MG | ecosystem: Host-associated > Plants > Peat moss > Unclassified...
GCTCTATCTTCAAAAGTTTAGAGCGCGTTTGGTGCGAAAACAGGTTCCCACTTTTCGCAACGCGCTCTAGATTCGTCATGTTGGGTTCCTTGCCCTGTCGTGTTTTGCAGCAAGACTTCGCAGCCGCTCTTCCAGATTTCGTTTTCTAGACTTCGCCGCGTCCAAATCGACCTTGAGCGCCGTCCGACTCTTTTTGATGATCCCGTGCGGCAAAATCATTCGCGCATCGACCATACAGAAGAACACCCGCGCAATGCGATCCCCGAGATTGGTCCGAACTTCCCTGAGCCCGGCGCCCAAAGAAGCGCAGGTCGGCATCCTTATCGGCCAGCCGCTCTACCCGCTCCTTCTGGTCAGCGCATCTTTCAAGGTCGCATTGATCCGCGTCTGCCAGCCGGGGCCGCTGGCCTTGAAGCCTTCGATCACGTCCGGGTCTAGCCGGAGCTTTACCGCGACCTTGGCGGCGGCGGCTTTCGGGCGTCCTCGCGGCTTGCCGAAGGCGGCTAGAACCTCGGGGGGCAAGACCTCTGCGCCGGGACGGGCGCGGGCGAACATCTCATCCGTCCATTCCGGGCCGTCGTCGTCAAACGGCGCGTCTGGTTCATCGGCCATAGCGAGCTATCTCCTTTTCACGAGCGCGGCGGAAGCTGATCACCCGAACAACGTCTTCGCGAAGGGTGAACACCAGGCAGTGCGGTTTTCCTTCGATCCGGTTGAACGCCAGATAGCGACCCTCGCCGTAAGCATACCGATCATCCGCCACCACCGCCGCGGTTCTGAGGTCCATCGTGTTAGCCTCCGCCAAAGAGAGGCCATGCTTGGCGATATTCGCTACATCCTTGGCAGGGTCGAACTCGATTTTCACGTCGATATTCTCCCCTCGACAACGGAGACAATCAAGTATTTTCTGGGGGTACGCATTTGTGCGATGGAAGGGGGACCGAAAGCGGCGTCAGACGTATCAGGCCGCCGTATTGGTCAGGCTATCGAACCAGACCGGGCGTTTTGACGATCACGAGGGGCGAAGCGGGTGGTGGACGCGGCTGGGATCGAACCAGCGACCCCTACGATGTCAATGTTAGGGTGGGGTGTTTTCTGGCGTTTCCGGCCAATTCCTGAAGTGTCTTTTCCCTTTGAATTTCAAAGATAATAATTGTTTGGCGATAGACGGGCCTTCCCCTGATTTCCCGCGCCGTGGTATCTATATGGTATCTGGAAACGTGCCAGATACCAAAAAGGGGGCGGCTGTCATGGCGAAGCACGAAGCGAAGTTGACCAAGCGCACAATCGACGCCGTGGCCATCCCTGAGACGGGCGAGACCTGGGTTTGGGATACGGAGCTGGCGGGGTTCTTCCTTCGCGTTCGCCCGAGCGGCCGGAAGGTCTACGCCGTGCGCTATCGGCTCGGTAGCCAACAGAACACCTTCACCATCGGCGTACATGGCTCGCCCTGGACGCCGGACGATGCGCGTAAGGCCGCCTTTGAGGCCCTGAAGCAAGTGAGCGAGGGGCGCGACCCGTCTTCTGAAAAGAAAGAGGCTCGCCAGGCGCTCACGGTCGGCGGCCTGATCGACGCCTATCTGAAGGACGGGCCGGCGACGAAGCCGAACAAGCGCGCGAGCACCTGGCAGATCGACGGGTCCAATCTCACGCGCCATGTGCGCCCGCTGCTAGGGCGCAAGCTTGCCGACGCGGTGTCCAAGGCCGATGCCGCCAGGGCGATCCAAGCGATTACCGATGGCAAGACCGCCGCCGACATCAAGACGAAGGCGCGAGGGCGAGCCATGATCAAGGGTGGCGCCGGAACGGCCCGGCGCACCCGCACAACCGCCGCGGCCATGTACGCTTGGGGCGTTGAGCATGGCCTTGTGAAGACCAACCCCTTTGCGGCGGTGAAGCTGTCCGCTCCGCCGGTCAAAGAGCGCTTTCTGTCAGATCAGGAGGCGGCCAAGTTGCTGGACGCCATCGCCGATCTGCAAAGCCGTCGCGAGCTGTCTGAGACCTTCGCCGACGCCATCCGCCTCCTGTTGCTGTCAGGAGCCCGCAAGACGGAGGTCCTGGCGCTGAAGTGGAGCGAAGTGGATTGGGATCGCCGCGCCCTTTGCCTACCGCCGCAGCGGACCAAATCGGGCAATAAGACAGGTGAGCGCCGCATCATCCTGTCGCCGCCAGCCCTGGCGCTTCTGAAGCGGCGTCGGAGCACCTTGGCGGAGGCTGAAGCCAAGGCGGTGAAGGCCGGCGAGGCCGTTCCCGACTCGCCTTTCATCTTTCCGGCGTCGCGCGGCGAGGGACCGGCCATCGGGCTCCGCAAGGCGTTTGCGGCGGCGGTGAAGGCGGCGGGGATCGAAGGCTTGCGGGTTCACGACTTGCGCCATTCGTTCGCGTCCTTCGCCATCGCCGATGGCGCGAGCCTTTTCCTGGTCGGCAAGCTCTTAGGCCACACCAGCTCGCGCACGACGGAGCGATACGCGCACCTGGCGGGCGACCCATTGCAGGATGCGGCGGCGTCGGTCGGAAAGCGTTTCGCGATCGCGGAAGGCGACGGCGCTGAAGTGATCCAGATGCCAAGGCGCGCCTAAGGCAGGTCGCCACACCGCCGCCCAGCGCTATCCTACCCGCTTTGCCAACGCATCCTTCAAGGTGGCGTTGATCCGCGTTTGCCAGCCCGGCCCGGTGGCCTTGAAGCCCTCGATCACGTCCGGATCAAGGCGGAGCTTGACGGCGACCTTGGCGGCGATGGCTTTCGGTCGGCCTCGCGGCTTGCCGAAGGCCGCCAGCACCTCAGGCGGTAACACTTCGGCGCCAGGGCGAGCGCGGGCGAACATCTCTTCGGTCCACTCCGGGCTGTCGTCGTCGAACGGTGCGTCGGGTTCATCGGCCATAGCGAGCCATCTCCTTTTCACGAGCGCGGCGGAAACTGATCGCCCGAATGACGCCATCGCGAACGGTGAACACCAGGCAATGCGGCTTCCCGTCGATCCGGTTGAACGCCAGATAGCGGACCTCGCCATAGGCGTTGCGATCATCGGCGACCACGGCCGCGGTTCTCAGGTCCATCGCGCTCGCCTCCGCCAGGGAGAGGCCATGCTTGGCGATATTCGCCGCATCCTTGGCAGGGTCAAACGCGATTTCCACCCTGAAGCTGTACCCCCGTTAATTCGAGCGATCAAGCATTGTCGGGGGTACATATTTGATAGCGGTCAGGTTCGCCCCACCATGTCAGCCGCCAGCTTTTCAGCCTCCGCCCGGTTTAGCCCACCCTCATATTCGAGGATCGCCGCCCGTTCCTCCCACTCGCCAAGGTCGATTTTGGCCCCTTCGACAGGCGGGCTCCCGTGTCTCTTATCAAAAGTGGCGGGAACCATGTGAACCTGGGAACCCGTCGCCGCAAGTATTTGATCGATAACAGCGTTATCCGGTTCCCGCTCTGGGTTCTCACTCGCATCCCAACGATAAGGATGGGAACCGGCGGCGGCATCAGGACGGAACGCCCGCCATGCAGCTTCTAGCTCTTGATCAAGCGTCTTCACTGTCTAATTCGGCTGAGAGTATTTTGTGAGATACTGCATAAAAGTTACGAGCCACACCATGGACCTTGACCTTAAGTGTTAGTCGCGTCTGATCTCCAGCGTTCTTTATCAAATATCCGGACATTCGGAGCGCCTTGGCCGCTTTGATCCCGTCCATGCCTGCGAACAGCTCGCCTTTCCAGAATTCGGGATTAAAGTAGAAGATTTCGCCGTGACCCTCTCGGTTGCCTTTGTACCCTGCCGCGTCCAGCGAACGGGCTTCGCCTTCACGAAACTTCCCGGCTTCAGCGTCCCTTTGCTGCTGAACCTGATCGGCTAATTGCTCTTCGTCTGACAGGCCGTCTTTAAGAAGCCGGAACCGCGAATGCTCATAGCGCTCAATGAACGCCTTGAGCTTTTGGATCGCCTCGCGGTCTTCCCGCTGTGTGCTTCGGCCGAACTGACCCGCCCACCGGCGGAAGATCGCCGCCGTCGCGGCGGAGGCCTCGCCGGCCTGCCAGGGCGTCACGTCCAGCAAGGCCGCCAGTTCCCCGGCCACGGCCGCCAAGGCGAAGCGTTGGGCTCCACGTCGCGCTTGCCCCGTATCGCCAGGTTCCGCCACCATGTCGAGGAAGCTGGATTGCAACTGTCTGGCGACGGCCTCCAATTCGCTCTGACGCGCCATGAACCTCTCGACGAAGAGCGGCCCCGCCTGGCCATAGTGGGCGTCCGTTGCTGTCTTCAAGGCCTCTGAGAATGCGGCGGGACCTACGGCCCGGTGTAGCGTCTGCCAGGCCCCAAGCCCTTGACCCATATCTGCATCCAGATCGATCAGACGCAGCTCTTGGCCGGCGTAAGCCTTATCCTTGCCCTTCGCGAGTCGGATCATGTCGGCTAGGCCGATCTCGCCCGCCGATAGGATCAGCACCCGCCACGTCGGTCGCGCCTTTAACTCTGCATCGGGCCGCAGCCGCGCCTTTGTGACGCCAGCGGCCAAGGCATAAGCCGCCGCGCCCGCCTCTGTAGGATCGAGCTGTCGCAGTTCGTCTAGCGCAAGCAGGCCGTCGTTATGGGCGAGCGCAACGGCCTCAAGCGCATTGCTCGAACTTCTCCACGATTGGGCGAACCCTAGCTCGCCGCCGCCGCCCCACACACTGCCGGCGGCCCGCAGCAACGTGGTCTTCCCTGAGCTACTTTCGCCGCGAGCGTGAAAGCCGCCGCCTTCGCCGCCTAGGAGCCGCATCAACGGCGCGGCGAAGGCGCACGACAGGGCGAAGAGCAACAGGGCGTTCCCGCTCGCCTTGGCCGCCACCAGCTCGCGCCAGGCGTCATAGGAGCCGGCTTCGCCGTGATGCGTCCCGCCGGCCCGGCCGCGATAGATCACCGGTTCTCTCGCGCCGCTCCCGATGGTTCGATGGGGCAGCACATAGAGCGGGCCACGCCAGCCTGTAGACGACGCCAGGCGCGCCCTTTCCGAACAGGTGACGGCCGCCAGGCCGGCTTGGAGCCGCTCGCGGGCCGCCTTGTTTGACGACACCGGGAGGCCTGCCGCCATCAACCGGCGTCGGACGTCTACGCCGTCGCCGGCCAACTCACCCTTGCCGATGATCTCCCGCTTCCGCTTCCCGTCCGGGTCGCGAAACTCCACCACTGTTGACCAGTCGCCGCCCTCTTCATCGCGAGCGGAGGCGATCACGTCCAAAGCGCCACATAGCCAGATCGGCGCGGCCTCTTCGCCCTTGCCGTTATCCTTGGGCGCCCACCACACGCCGGTGCTGTCCGCATGGAAACCCTTGGGCCAATACACCTCCCGTTCTGGCGCGCACGCCGCGTTAAGCGCCGCCGCCGCGTCGCCAGGCCCAAAGCCGGCCGGCCATTCGTCCGCCAAGTCCCAACCAGCGGGCAAGCCGGCCGGGAGCTGGACCGTGGCGGCGCGAACGCCCAAGGCCGATAGGCGGCGGGCGATATCTGCGGCGGCCTTCGATCCGGGTTCGTCCGCATCCGGCCAAAGCGTCACCTCGCGGCCCGTCAAGGGCGACCAATCCGCCTTGCCCGTCGCTTTCGAGCCGCCTTGCCACGTCACCACGACATGCGACGGAAAACGCTTCGCTGCGGCGTCGGCGGCTTTCTCGCCTTCCACCACTAACACCACAGCCGAAGGGCGCGCCGCCAGCTCCGCCAGGCCATAGAGCGGACGGGGATCGGCCGGAGCCTTCCACATCCACTTTAGCCGGCCATCAACGCGCCTAAGCGTTTGTGGCAACACCACCTTGCCGCCGTCCGCCTGGTTGAACCGGGCGACGATAAAGAGCACCCGCCCCGCACTGTCACGATAGGTCCAAACATGGGCGGCCTCGCCATGTTGCTTGTGTCGGCGCATCGGTTCCGGCGAGCCATCCGGGACCGGGGCGACCTGTTCGCCACCCTCCGGCGGCGGGCGAACGCCGTTCGCCTCGCCACCGGCGACCGCCTTACCAACGCGGTCGAATGGATCTTCCTTTTTGTCCGTCACAGCTTTGGCCGGCGCTTAAGAGGGCCGCCGAACACGACGCATCCCGGTCCTAGCTTATCGGTTACTTGGGACTTGAGGCCGACGGCGATTTCGCCTTCAGAAATGGAAAAGAGGCATTTCTTCAACAGGACGTGCTTGAGTGCTCCGATGCTAAAAACATCGAGCATTACGCCATAATTTTCAAACATCTGAAGCTCATGCAAGGGCACTCCCGATTTCAAAGAAAGATCGCCTAGGCTCCAACGCAATAGTTTGCAGGCCGCCGGGACTGTTTCGGGCGTGAGGTATGTCTTTTTGGGGTCATCTGAGAGTTCTATTATAGGCATAATATTTAGCTCCGATAAAACGCGGTGTTGTGATGTATTTAAGTAGTCTCGCGCGGCGAGTGCATTACCGGCCCGCGAGCGCTGGTCGCGCGCTGTCACTCGAATGGATGGACGCCAAGAGACTCCGCCAAGCGTATCGCGGCGTCCCGTTGCGTCGTGCCGGCTACGAAGGCGGCAAGGCTCACAAGGTCGCCGCCCCTGTCTCCGGTCGCGAAGTCGCCCCACTTGCCGGTTCGAAGGTTGACCTTGAAAGAGCCGGGCCGGCGGTCGGTACGGAGCGGGTTCCGAGCTACCCATTCCGCACCTTCGCGGTGTCCATCGGGGAGAAGCCCCCGCACGACGCTATCGGTATGGGCGAGTGCCGCCGCGTTGATCCTGGCAAAATCGATGCGCCCGGTTCGCTCCGGCGCCCTCAAGGCGTCACCTCGTATTCGGAGGTGGAGCGGCGCTTGTTCGCGTCTAGCCAGGCCGCCAGATCACCAGGATCATAGCTGACCCGAGACCCAAGCTTCACGAAAGGCGGCCCCCCACCTGTGAGGCGAAGTTTATTCAGGTAGGATGTGGAGACGCCCAGTCGTTCGGCAGCCTCGTTTACATTGAGGAGTTTAGGTGTGGTAGCGCCTGACATTGCCGCTTTCCCTTGAAACCAGCGGAATTGCTGGTCAGGGATATGACTGCCGCGCTTCGCTCCATTTGAAACCGGCCAACGCTAGCCCTCGCCCGGTTATCGCTAGCCTTGGCCCGGCTAAGCCTTAGCTTGTTCGGACCGGCGCGGGATTTCGCCGTCGTTCTCCCACTTCTTAATCTGCTTTTCTAACCCGCGCGCCTGAGGAACGGCCTTGTCAATGAGCACTTTGTTGATGGCTCGGCGGACGTCAGCCGCGGAGCTAGCGGGATTTGCTTCGCGATGTTTTAAGGCGATTTCGAGTGCTTGCTTCCGCCAGACGCTATCCGCGTTTTTAGCCTTCGTGTCGCCGCCGCGCAGCCCTCCCTTCGCCCTTGCCGCCGCCCAATCCATCGGCCTGGCGAAGCCGCCGATTTCAGCGCGGAACGCCTCAGTGAGAACGCCCATACTCGCTGATATCCAAACCAACTTGCAGAGCATATCAAAGCGCCGATCGCTCATAGATTTACCAACCTCCGCAAGCAGCTTTTCGAATTGGCTCAGTTGCAGAACGAACATCGCGGCGGCATCTTCTGCGGAGAGCGGGTCCCTGTAGGAAGGCTCTGGCCGCGCCTCCATGAATGCGAAGGCGGCCAAATCCACCGCCGAAATGGACCGTGGGCCTAAAAGGCTCCTCAGCGGTATTCCTTTCTGTTGCAAGGCGGCCAAGTCATTTGGATCGACAATAGATGTCAACATCGTCTTGATATTGGCGAGATTATCAGGTGAGAAAGCTCCCCCGGCTTGGAGTTTTTCCAAAGCATGGGCTTTGATTGCCCCTAATCTCAGGCGGAGCGCGTCAGGCCATCGCCCGTCTTCGGCGGCGACGTCAGCTTCATCTAGTGTATATGGCTCACCCCCCGTCATGGGTCACCCGGCCCGCTTTGCATAGACCAGCATGGTGCCGATGCGCTCATCGTCTGCGACAAGCTCCACACCGTCCGCGGCGAAGGCGGCAGCGATCTTCGCCGCAGTCGAATTCCGCAGAGGCCGCCCTTTCTCGAATTGACCAATCGTCTTCCAGGCCACGCCAGAGGCTGCGGCGAGATTACGAACTCGCCGGCCTTTCAGCAGCCCGTCGCGAATAGCTATAGGCCCCCATCCGTCAGCATACTTTCCGCGAACGGCCATCGCTCAACCACTCCGCCGGGCATAGACCAGCATGGCGCCGGTTCGTTCATTGTCCGCCACCAGCTCCACGCCGTGCGCTGCGAAGGCCGCAATGATCTTCGCCGCTGTACCCGCGCGAGCTTCCGCCCCGGCCTCTAGGCGATTGATAGTGGTCCAGGCGATGCCGCTTTGATCCGCGAGGTCGCGCATGGACCACTTTAGAAGAGCCCGACCGGAGCGGCAGGCTTCAGGTGTTACGTCCATCGTCATCCCACAAGCCATCTCAGGAAAGAAGATACAAGCGTATCAATCGCTTTGACAAGTCACGGCCTTGCGCATACGCTTGTATGCGTTAAGCGAGCGTGAAGATGCTGGCCGCGCACCTCGCCCGCTTTGGCTACGAAGAGAGGAACCGTCATGGCCCAAAGATTGCCGCAGAAGCCGGAGGCCGCCAGTTCCGGCGCGCCCCATGGTACAGAAGGGAACACCGATATGCCCGCAGCTCTACGCTTGGCGTCTACGCCGCCAAATGCACTCCCCGACGAAGCCGACTGCCCTGTCGCCGTCCTCGCTGTCGAAGCGGCAGCCCTCGTGCGGGCTTGGTATGCGCTCACCGATCCAGAATATCACGACGTCCCGCCGCCGGCTCCCGTCCCCGATCTGCGGGGCAGGTACGCCGAAGAAGGCGGCCCGACCAACTCGGCGGTGTTGAGCGAAATCACGGATCGCCTACATGCCATCCGTGATTTCGCAGCCGTTCGCACGGCGCGGTCGATCAAAGGGGCGGCGTTTCAATTGTATCTTGCGGCAAACACATCCGTATTTATCGCGGGCGAACTCCGGACGCGCGATATTCCAGGGCCAGAGCTGGCTATCATTCACGATATAGAGAGACGTGCTGATAAATTGCTCTTCAGCGCTTGCGCTGTAATAGATAATTATGCCGACGAAGACTTGGCTTGGCTTCGAGCTTATTTCTATTCAGATCATTTGAAGCCGTCGCAAACGATGGGGAAAATCGTTGAGGAACTGAAGCGGGCATAGCGTAAGCGCCGGGTTCGATGAAACTGTATGCCAGGGCCGTTCTTATGGGGCGGCCCTTTTCATGTGCGCTCTCGACCGCGAACGCCGTTCGCTTTTAGTCTGATCGGCTGACCCGTCCGATCTTGGTGTGTCTGACGCATCAGCCGCACGAAACGCTCACCCGCGCCTCTTGGGTGGTGGGAGGCCACACCGCGCGCGGGTTTTTGGCTTCGGCGGGGCATAATCTTGCTCAGACGCGGCCCGATAAGCGAAGCCGGCGAGGGAGGGCGACGGGGTGGCGAGGTTCCCACTGGTTCCCACTCAGTTCCCACCAAAAAGAGAGAGGTGGGAACCAAATAAAGCCAGCGATTACAACGGCCTATGAGGCAGTTCCCACGGTTCCCACCAAAACCCTCGACAAAGCGGCCGGAAAAAAGATTCCGGAATTGTGCGACCTAACGCGTGTGCCGTGGGAGCCGGTCCTAAGGGGTTGAAGCTGTAGAGTTTTTACCCCCCTACCCCGGTGGGTGGCAGGTGTTGAACGCCAGCCGAGCGGTGCGACTCCGCCTGGCGCTGAGGAGGCGTGGCTGTCAAATCGGCGCTGTCGCCGACCGCAAACGCCACCCGGCGCGCGCGGTGTGGCCTCCCCAACCCTAACCGGGCCGGTCATGTCCATTAGGACTGAAACGACGGCGACCATGAAGGACGGCGACGCTGCGACAGACTTTCCAATGACGGGCGGCTGGCTAAGCCCCCTGGACAACCAGCCGGCCGAAGGCGCGGCGCGGGGCGCTTTGCACTCATCAACAGCAACACATGCACACGAAAGAGCTGCGCGAGGCTGTGCATATGATCGTCATCATACAGGGCGCGCGCCAGCATCTAGCGGTTCCGGCGAGGCAATCAGCCAAGCCAGGGCTCTGACCGGCGCTTCGTCGGGATGTTCCTGAACGCCCACGTGCCTTGATCGGGTCGCCACCGGCTTTCATCGCAGACCCGATCAGCTCTGACAGAAGCGCCCCGACTCTACGTCGATGGCCGCCCCACACCGGCTATCAGGTCGCCGCGCTATGCAGCCTCGTGCTGGTTCATCGCCAGCGGCGCGCTTCGGCGCGCTGTGAGGACCACGAGCGTGTCGGTTTTTGTGGCCTTAATGGACTGCCGATCACCCATGCTCGCATCCCTTCGAGATGCAGCGGATATCCACGAAAATCTCTCGCCGGGTATCTATGTGGTATCTGGCCCTAAACGAACGCCGTCGCCGCCCAAAGCTGAGGCCCACAACCACTTGAAAACGCTAGGAAAAAGTGGTGGACGCGGCTGGGATCGAACCAGCGACCCCTACGATGTCAACGTAGTGCTCTCCCGCTGAGCTACGCGTCCGCCTCGGGAGGCGGGTGTATAGCTTGATCCCGATGGCGGGCGCAAGGCTGTGTAGCGGGATTTGCGCGGCGTTGAGCGCGCGCAGGTGGACAGGGCGCCTCGCGTTTGGTATGTGCGCCTCTTCGGCACGGAGGGAAAAGCCTTCCGGGCCTAAACCCATTTTGCCCGCCCGTCGCTTCACACGCGAACGGTTCAGCGGTGGTCCAGAGGAGGGCCTAGTCATCGTTCAGATTTTCGTGCGCGACAACAACGTCGACCAGGCTTTGAAGGCGCTGAAGAAGAAGATGCAACGCGAAGGCACCTTCCGCGAGATGAAGCGGCACGTGCATTACGAGAAGCCCTCCGAGAAGCGCGCCCGCCAAAAGGCTGAGGCTGTGCGTCGCGCCCGTAAGCTGGCCCGCAAGCGCGCCCAGCGCGAAGGCCTGCTCCCCAACGTCAAGCCGCCGGTCGCCCGGGGACGTTAGGTGTCGGCGCCCGCTGGGCGCCGCCTACCCAAGAGTACTGGGCTCCAAGAGTACTGGGCGCCCAAGCGCCCTTCGGGGCTCTGCATAGGACGCTTCGCCACGTCCTCGCATCATAGCCTGTATTTTCCATGTTTACCTTTTCGTGCGACAACAGTTGCATGAACAAGTCACGCGCCCTGCGCATGATCCGTCGCCTTCGTATCGCCGGCGCCGAAGTTTCGGACTGGGAAGGCGAATTCCTCGAGAGCGTCGAGGGTCGTGTTCAAACCTATGGCCGCGCCTTCGCCGATCCTGAGAAGGGCGCGCCAGGCCATGCCCTGTCGATGCGCCAGAGCCGAAAGCTCAAGGAAATCCTGACAAAGGCAAAGCCGTCTCGGCTGCCGCCGCCCGTTGTGGACGGTTCTGTCGGTGACGAGGCTTCGTCCTGATGTTCGCCTTCGATATGGGATATCCCTATTCAGCCTGGGCCGGCTCCAGCGGCCTTGGGGGCGGAACTGAGCCGCCGCCGCGAGGTGACTGCATCGATATCGGCGGGCGGCGCTTGCGCCTGGTCTCTATGGGGCCGCAAAGCTCTGGCCTGACGCCGACCGTCCTGTTCGAAGCGGGCGCGTTCGGCACGGCGGCCGACTGGGCGGTGGTCCAAGGCGCCATCGCCGACCGTTATCGCTCCTGCGCCTATGATCGCGCTGGCCTCGGCTATTCCGACCCCGGACCGGCGCCGCGGGACTCCAAGGCCATCGTCCACGATCTTGAGGTCCTCTTGCAGTCGGCCGAGATCGAACCGCCCTATATTCTGGTCGCCCATTCGATGGCGCCGGTTCACGCCTACCGGTTCGCGCTCGAGCACCCGGAGTGGGTCAAGGGCCTGGTGCTGGTCGACGCCACGCCGCCTGACAGCATGAGCGATCCGGTCATCGCCGGTCAGGTACGCAGCTTCGCCGAGGTGGTCAGTTTTGCGCCGATGGCGGCGGCCTGGGGCTTCAACATGATGGCCGGCCCCATGCTCGGCGACGATATCGGTCTGCCCGAACCGGCTCGATCCGAGAAAGCGCGCGCGTTCGGCTCTGCGCGGCACAATCATTGGGCGGCGGCGGAGGCCCAGCTTTGGACGCGCAACGGGGTTGAGGCGCGCTCGGCCGGCGCGCTCAGTCCCGATCTGCCCGTCGCTGTGATCACCGCCGGCGTCGGCAACGCCGCGTTCAAGCGCGCCCAGGCCGCTCCGGCCGCCAACTCCAGGGCTGGCTTTTATGAGAATATCGACGGGGCGACCCATGCGACCCTGCTTGGCCCCCGCTATAGCGACGCCATCGTCAGGGGCATCGACCATGTCATGGCCGCGGCGGCGCCGCTGGCCGAAACGGCGTCTTAATCAAGCTCCGGGTAGATCGATCCGGGGCGGCCTTACGGGCCTTTCGGGGAGCTTATGGTGCCTGCGCTAGAGCTTGAGGGCGTAAATAAGCGCTATGGCGACTTTCATGCGGTGCGCGACCTTTCTTTCAAAGTCGAACCCGGCTCCATCTTCGGTTTCTTAGGGCCCAACGGCGCGGGCAAGACCTCGACCCTGCGCATGGTGCTCGGCCTGATCCCGCCGACGGCCGGGCGGATAGCTGTGCTCGGGTCGTCCCAGGTGCGCGCCAGCCTGGACCGCATCGGCTTCCTGCCCGAGGAGCGAGGTCTTTATCGTCTCATGACGCCGCTGGATGCGGTGGTCTTTTTCGCCGGGCTGAAGGGCGTGAGCGCTGCGGTGGCCCGTAAACGCGGCCGGGAGATGCTGGAGGCGCAAGGGCTGGGCGAGGCGATCAGCCGGCCCATGAAGGCTTTGTCGAAGGGCATGGCGCAAAAGGTCCAGCTGATCTGCGCCCTCGCCCATGAGCCTGAGCTTGTGATCCTGGACGAGCCGTTTTCCGGGCTCGATCCCGTCAACCAACTGGGGCTGGAAGGCCTGATACGGGACTTGGCCCGGCGGGGCGCGACGGTGATCTTCTCCACCCATGTGATGGCCCACGCGGAGCGGCTGTGCGAACGGATCGTGCTGATGGCTCAGGGGCGAAAGGTGTTCGACGGCACGATGGCGCAAGCGCGCGCCGCCGCCCCAACCCGGCTGGTGCTGGAGGGCGCGCTCGATCCGTCGAGCCTTGCGAGCCTGCCGGGCCTGGCGTCGGTAGAGCGCCAGGATGGCCAGATCGAGGGCGCTGGCCTCTATACCCTGACGCTGACGCCGGGGGCCTCGGCCCAGGCGGTGCTAAAGGCGGCGCTGCAGCGTGATCTCGATATCAGCCAGTTCAGGCTGGAGACGCCGACCCTGCACGACGCCTTTATTGTCCTGACCAAGGCCCATGGCCGAGATGATGAGCGCTAAGATGGTCGCAAGCCTTAATCGCCTGCGCGTGATCGCGATCCGGGAATTTCTGAGCTACCTGCGCACGCCGGGCTTCTGGCTTTCCTTGATGATCGGGCCGATTGCGGCCACCTTTGGCGGTATGGCCCCCACGATGATGCACCAGGCCGCGCCGGCGCCGGTGCTGAC
>Ga0116229_10010930_pt1:0-12500 | contig 13515 bp, 6 predicted proteins | sample S1TSphgellanicum_3_FD_87313 | JGI IMG/M metagenome (GOLD analysis project Ga0116229, IMG submission 87313) | Host-associated microbial communities from peat moss isolated from Minnesota, USA - S1T2_Fc - Sphagnum magellanicum MG | ecosystem: Host-associated > Plants > Peat moss >...
CAGAATATTATTATTTAATAATGTCCCAACAAGATGTTTTTGAAAATGAAATTTTAGAAGAAATTTTACGTGAACGAACTAATTCTTATCTTTCTCAAAATAAAAATTTAGATTTTTGGCTTTTAATAAATCCTTCCTTTATTGATAATGAAGAAATTTTTAATAAATTAAAATTAACTAATTTTTATAAACAAAAAAATAATTGCTTATTTTCATCTGCTCGTAAATCTCCTTTTTATGCAATTATATTATCATCAAATGAAACGTTCATTACTTGGTTAGGTTTACGATTAGGATACTTTGAAAATCTGGATACTTTTAAAAGTTCTAATAAAAATTATTTATCGAATGGTGTTTCAGGAAAAATAATTTTAAAAAATAAAGAAGAATCAAAAGATTTTATTTTTTCAAATAAATTTGTTCATCCTTATTTTCTAGAAAAAAAATATAATAAACTGTTATATTCATTTCATAATGAAAGTAATAAAATATAAGTGCGAGTGAAGAGACTTGAACTCTTACGAAATTTTTTCATCAGATTCTAAGTCTGACGCGTTTACCAATTACGCCACACTCGCTTTTTTTTTATTCTATTTTATATTATTTTTTTTTGTTATGCAATTAAAAAAAAAATAATAGAAAGTATTTTTATTTTATTATAATAAGTGCTAAACAATGAATTTTTTAAAAGTATTATGAGAATAATTTTTACTTTTACTCCTATTATTTTAGCGGCATCATGGGCAATTTATAATATATTTTTCTTAATTAAGAAAAGCATTCCATCTTCTTAATAATAACTTGGTTAATTTTTGCCATATATTTGCATTCTCGATTATTAAAAGGTTGGCAAGGACAAAAAACAGCTCTTTTAGGATCTTTTGGATTTTTTGTGATATGGATTTGTTTTTTGGGTGTGAATTTTTTAGGAAAAGGATTACACAGTTACGGTTGGATTCTTTAAACTTTTACGTAGTTTATGAAAAATAAACTACGTAAACTATTTTTGAAAGCTTAACAGGGTCTAATATCTAATAGGCCAATCCCATGCTACGTGTTGTTTCACCTCCCAAATAAACTCGAACACTTAAAAAATCGGTAGGACAAGCGCTTTCACATCTTTTGCAACCAACACAATCTTCTGTTCGAGGCGCCGAAGCAATTTGACCAGCACGACAATCTTCCCATACAACCATTTCTAAAACATCAGTAGGGCATGCTCTTACACATTGTGTGCAACCAATGCAAGTATCATAAATTTTCACTGTATGACTCATAAAAAATAAAAATCTCCTGAACGAATAAATTCCTAGTGTTTAGATATTATAAGAAAAAAGATTATAATATATGGATTAATCGGATTTAGATCTTCCTTGTTATCTTTGAACTTTGAAAGCGAGATTTCTTACAGTAAAAAAAATTAAAATCAAAGATAACAAGGAAAAGTTTTCTATTTTTGTATTTTTTTTTTAAGCAATAAAAAAATTTTCTAAAATCCATTCTTTCTATAAAATTTTATCTGCTACCTTTTTAAAAAACGCAAGAAAGACAAAAAGAAAAAGACAGAGGAAAAAAAGTCAAAGGAGAATGTCATGAAAAAATATATCTATCAAATCAAACAAGAATCAGATCTTTTGCGTCAAAAAACAGACGAAGAATTAGCATTAAAAATTAATGCCATCAAAAAACGTTCCAAAACAACAATTTTAGACAATTTAATAATAGAATGGTTTTCTCTTGTTCAAGAAATATCATGGCGTAAAATAGGCTTGAAACATTTTGACACACAACTTTTAGCTGGCATTTATTTGCATCAGGGAAAAATTGTAGAAATGAAAACAGGGGAAGGAAAAACATTGGCTTCCACTTTGCCAGTTGCATTGAATGCGTTAAGTGGAAAGGGTGTTCATGTAATTACTGTTAATGATTATTTGGCTGAACGTGATCAAAATTGGATGGGAAAGATTTATAAAGGTTTGAATTTAACAGTAGGATTAATAAAATCAGGAAGTAACTATTATGAAAAAAGAAAAAATTACCAAGCAGATATTACTTATTTAACCAATTCCGAATTAGTCTTCGATTTTTTGAGAGATAGTACAGCATTACAAGCAGAAGAATTGGTTCAACGTGCTTTTCATTATTGCGTTTTAGATGAAATTGATTCCATTTTGATAGATGAAGCAAGAACTCCATTGATTTTATCAATGCCTGAAGGTGAAAAAAATCTGAAAAAATTATCTTTAGCAAAAACCATTGCCTATTCTTTAGAAAAAGGAATTGATTTTGAATTAGATCAAAAACGACGTGAAATAAATTTAACTGAAAAAGGTTATCAAGAAGTTAAAGAAAAATTAGGAAAAGATACTTTGTATGATTTAAAAGATCCTTGGATTTTAGATATCTTAAATGCTTTAAAAGCAAAATATTTGTTTCAAATAAATAAAGATTACATTATCTTAAAGAATAAAATAGTAATTGTTGATGAATTTACGGGTCGAGTTATGGAAGATCGACGCTGGAGTATGGGCATTCATGAAGCTATTGAAATGAAAGAAAAATTAGCAATAGGAAATGTAACTAGGACTAAAACTTCCATAACTTATCAAAACTTTTTTACTTTGTATCCTAAATTAAGTGGAATGACTGGAACAGCAAAAACAGCTGAAAAAGAATTTCAAGACATTTATGGATTGAATGTTGTGGTTTTACCAACTTGGAAACCAATGATTCGAAAAGATTTTCCGGATTTAGTTTATCAAACAGAATTGGCTAAATGGAAAGCAGTTTTAACAAAAGCCAAGGAATGTTTTCAAAGAGGACAACCTATTTTAATTGGCACTTCCAATGTAGAGAAATCTGAATTTTTATCGGAACTTTTTACAACTTCAGGAATTCCTCATGAAATTTTAAACGCAAAACCTGAAAACGTGTTTCGTGAAAGTGAAATTGTTGCCCAAGCAGGTGAACCTTATGCCGTTACAATTGCTACCAACATGGCAGGGAGAGGAACTGACATTATATTGGGTGGCAATCCTACTTTTAAGGTTAAACAAATTTTGACATCTATTTATATGGAGCATTTTGAAACTGGAAACCATAGAATTTCATCTTCTCTAAATAATCTACAAGAACATGAAATAGAGGTTAAATCTTATTTTTCTAAAGTTGTTGAAGAATACCAAAAAAATTCAAAACTTTTAGTAGAAAAAATTTTTGAAGAAGATAGAAATTTTTTAGAGTCTTTAGAAAAAGATATTTCAAATCTTCCTTATTCTTTAGATCTTTGTTTGGATTCCTTACGTTTTTTGTACAACTATCTTTACCAAAAAATTTATGTTCGATGGCAAGAACAAAATATTCAAGTAAAAAATTTGGGTGGATTATTTGTTTTAGGTACAGAACGTCATGAAACACGAAGAATTGATAACCAACTTCGCGGTCGAGCTGGGCGACAAGGTGATCCTGGAGTTTCACAATTTTTTATTTCCTTAGATGATGAATTAATTAAGATTTTCGGTGGCGATAGTATTCGTCGTTGGTTGAATTATTTAATGGATGATCCCGATATTCCTTTAGAATCATCCTTTTTAACTCAAAGTTTAGAACAAGCTCAAGAAAAAGTAGAACTTTATAATTATGAAATTAGAAAAAATATATTTCAATATGATGAAATTATAAATTCACAACGTAAACAATTCTTTGAAGGAAGAAAAGAACTCTTAAGTTCTAGTTTCTATCATGAATTAGCTCTGCGTTATGCGGAATTTCATATAGATCAAGAATTTTTGCAAAAAAAAAAATTGTCTCAAAAAAATACTTCTGAACTTTCTTTGGAGAAACATTTTCCTTACTTTACTGAAAGCAAAAATTTTAGAACTTCTGAGGAAATATGGATTGGTATTGATTTACGTTTTGCCCATTCCAATGTTTATCAATTAGGATTTTTTCAACATACACAAAATCAAACATTATTATCTCTTTTAGATTTTTATTGGACTGAACATATCGAACGTATGGATTATATTCGTGATACCATTAACTGGCGCTCCTATGGACAACAGAATCCATTAATTGAATATAATATGGAAGCTTTTGGTTCTTATCAGTTTATGTTTCAACAAATTCGACAGTCTATGATATACTTCTTTTTAGAAAATCCAATTTTTAATTTCAATTTAACAAACAAAAAAGAATCATGACTAAATTTACATTGAATGGAAGCCGCTTAAAAGCTATTAAAGTTTCTGGTTTCCGAGCTCGATTAGCCACAAAAAGTGGCAGAAATATTTTAAAAAATCGAAGAAGAAAAGGACGCAAAAAGCTATCAATTTCGTAAACCATTAGAAAAATTAACCTATAAAATAGGTTGAAATTTTACTCTTTTAATTTTGAGATTTTTTTTTTCCTTTTAATTTTCTTTTTTTTTTAAGTTTTTTTCCAATTGTTAACTTTTTGCTTCATTTTTATGAAATATCTAAAACTTCAAAAATATTTGAAAATTTTTACCGATTTAAAATTTGCGATTTTTCTTTTAGCTCTTTTAGCTTTTGTTAGTTCTATTGGTTCTTTAATTGAACAAAATGAGTCTCCTTTTTTTTATCAAATTAATTATCCATCTACAGCTCCAATTTACGGTTGGATTGATTGGAAATTAATTTTGAATTTAGGATTGGATCATGTCTATACAACAATTTGGTTTTTTTTCCTTTTAATTCTTTTATCAATTTCTTTAATAAGTTGTACATTAACTCGACAATTTCCTATTTTTTTTAATGCAAAAGAATACTTTTTTAAAAAAAAAAAGCCTTCTTTTTTTAACTTGAATTTTTTTGTTCGATTAAAAACGATTCCTTATTTAAAAGAATCAATTCTTTTTAAAATTCAAAAAATTGATTTTTTTCTTTATCAAAAATTAAATCTCCTTTATGGTTATAAAGGCTTAATGGGAAGAATTAGCCCTATTTTAGTTCATTTTAGCTTACTTCTTATTTTAACAGGCTCTTTTTTAGGTGCTTTTCAAAATTTCAAAGCACAAGAAATTTTACCTAAAGGAGAACTTTTTCATATTCAAAATCCTTTAGGAATTGGATTCTTTACTGATTTGCCCCTTTTTAACTTACGTGTAAATGATTTTTGGGCAGAATATGAAAATAATAGAATTCATCAATTTTATTCCAATTTATCTATTTTAGATAATTTTGGAAATGAATTAATGCACCAAACAATTTCAGTAAATCATCCCTTACATTACCAAAATATTGATTTTTATCAAAGTGATTGGGATTTATTAGGAATTCGGGTTGAAAATATCAAAGAAAAAAAAATTTATGAATTGCCTCTTTTTCCAACAAAGTTTAAATCTTGGGTTACTTGGATTCCATCAAATCTTTCGGAAATTCCTTCTGGAATGACCTTTATTTTTGATCAATTTCAAAATTTCTTCTTTGTTTATAATCAAGATGGAACTTTTTTAACTTCCAAAAATATCGGAGAATTTTTTTTACCAAATTTACGAATTTTAGAAATTTTACCATCAACAGGATTATTGATTAAATATGATCCTAGCATTCCTATTATTTATCTTGGTTTTGCCATTTTAATGATTACAACTTTGTGTAGTTATTTGCCATATACTCAAATTTGGCTTTTTCAACAAGGAAAACAAATTTGGTTAGGATCTTCTACTAATCGAGGCAAAATGCAATTGGAGTTAGAGTTGGAAAATTTACTTCGAGAAAGTGAAAAAAACATAAATTTGTTTTCAAAATTGAATGTTCCAAATAGATCAAAGGGTTAAGAAAAAATGTTTTAAATCTTATTGCTAAAAAGAATGTTCATCTCTACATTTAGAGATGAACAATAAAATTTTCTAGGGCTGTTAGCTCAGTGGTAGAGCATCTGCCTTACAAGCAGGGGGTCGCTGGTTCGAAACCAGCACAGCCCAAGTTTGAAAAGAAAAAGAAATATTGAAATACTCTTGTGCTCATCGTCTAACGGATTAGGACGGAAACCTTCTAAGTTTCTAATGTAGGTTCGATTCCTACTGGGCATACAAATCTTTCGGTTAGCCCCTGAAATTTTATAACCGTTTAAAAATAGTTGGTCAATTGAGGACGTTCTTTCAATATTTATTATTTCTTTTTCTAAAAATTGAAGAATGCTATAATAAATGTTAATTAAAAATTAAGGGTTCTTAGTGGATAAAATTTCAAAATTTAGAACTAAATTTTTATCTAGCTCTTTTATTTCAAATTTTAGAGGAAAAAAAGAAAAAATTTTGGCTTTTTTTTGTTCTTATTTTTTTGATTTATTTAGGGCTCAATAAGATCTTCTATTATTTTTTGTTTCCAATTTCAAATTTTTTTATACAAATTATGTCATCTTCTTTGTCCTTAAAAAATTCAACTAATTTTCCTTTTGCTGCCATTATTGGTCAAGAGGAAATGAAATTAGCATTACAATTGAATGTAATTGATCCTAGAATAGGTGGTGTTATGATTATGGGAGATCGTGGAACAGGAAAAACTACCACAATTCGAGCTTTATCTGATTTGTTACCCGATATTACTATTATAAAGAATGATCCTTTCAATAGCGATCCAAAATTATTTTCTGAAGAATATGAAACAGAAAATATAAAAATTCCTATGGTAGAATTGCCTTTGGGAGCTACAGAAGATCGCGTCTGTGGAAGTATAAATTTAAAAGAAATGTTGTCGGGAGGATCTAATATTTTTGAACCTGGATTATTAGCAAGAGCTAATCGTGGAATTTTATACGTGGATGAAATTAATTTATTAGATGATCATCTAGTTGATGTTTTATTAGATTCAGCAGCTTCTGGCTGGAATACGGTTGAGAGAGAGGGAATTTCAATCAAACATCCAGCAAAATTTATCTTAGTTGGTTCTGGAAATCCAGAAGAAGGTGAATTACGTCCTCAACTTTTAGATCGTTTTGGTATGCATGCTGAAATTCATACCATACAAGATCCTATTTTACGTGTAAGAATTGTTGAAGAAAGAATTAGTTTTGATCAAACACCTCAAAAATGGATTGAAAAATATTCAGAAGAACAATTAAAAATTCAGGAACGTATTATAAATGCTCAAAAAAATTTGGAAAAAATTTCATTAAATAAAGAACTACAATTAAAGATTTCACAACTTTGTAGTGAATTAAAAATTGAAGGGTTACGAGGTGATCTTGTTGCTACAAGGGCAGCCAAAGCATTAGCTGCATTTGAAAACCGTTTGGAAGCTACTTTAGAGGATATTCATAGAACAATTATTCTATGTTTGCGACATCGATTAAGACGCGATCCTATGGAATCTATTAATTCTGGTGAAAAAATTGAGGCTACTTTTCAAAAAATTTTTTTAAATACACAAATTTAATTGTTTTTCATTTTCTTACTTCTTTTGATCCAATGGTTTTCAAAGAAAATTGGATCAAAAGAATATTGAATTTTCGTAAGAACAAAAGAATGAAATGAATAGGTTTCTTCCAGTTCAAGTATAATTTTGTTAGAAAAAATTTTCACAAAATTTATCTTAGTATCACGACCAAGATCATATATGTCTCAGTCTAACTCAAAAGTAGCAAAAACTTCATATTCCAAGTTTTTATCAAATTCCAAATTTTTCTGTACCATAAAAATCCAACTCGTCGCGCATCACATCTTGTTCTTCTGTGTTTAGTCCAACCATCAACATTAAAATAAAACATTGATTAAAAGAATAACAAAGTAGATCGAAATTTTTAATTATGTTAATTTGTCAAAGTAAAATCTAAAAAATAATTCTATTAAAAGAAAAAAGAAATAGAGGAAAATTGGTTTGTTTGTTTTCTAGAATGTAATAAAAAAAGAGAAGTAGGGTGATGGCTTTTTCAGTTTAGGAATCGAAATGTAATTTTTCACTATATTTTATCCAAAGATTCAAAAATTAGAAGACAAAAAGAGGAAATTTTTCCTCTTTTTATCTTTGATAATGAATTAACCAACAATAACTGGAGCAGTTACAGCTAAGTCTAATGGGAAGTTATGTGCATTACGTTCATGCATTACTTCCATACCTAAATTAGCACGGTTAACAATGTCAGCCCATGTATTAATTACACGACCTTGGCTATCTACAATAGATTGGTTAAAGTTGAAACCATTTAAGTTGAATGCCATAGTACTAATTCCTAAAGCAGTTAACCAGATACCAACAACTGGCCAAACAGCTAAGAAGAAGTGTAATGAACGAGAGTTGTTGAAGCTAGCATATTGGAAGATTAAACGTCCAAAGTAACCATGAGCAGCTACAATGTTGTAAGTTTCTTCTTCTTGTCCAAATTTGTAACCGTAGTTAATAGATTCACCTTCTGCAGTTTCACGAATTAAAGATGAAGTAACTAAAGATCCGTGCATAGCAGAGAATAATGATCCACCAAATACACCTGCAACACCAGCCATATGGAATGGATGCATTAAAATGTTGTGTTCAGCTTGGAATACTAACATGAAGTTAAATGTTCCAGAGATCCCTAAAGGCATACCATCAGAGAAGCTTCCTTGTCCGATTGGATAAATTAAAAATACAGCTGTTGCAGCTGCTACTGGAGCAGAAAACGCAACAAAAATCCAAGGACGCATACCAAGACGGAAACTTAATTCCCATTCACGACCTAAATAACAAGCAACACCAGTTAAGAAGTGTAAAACAACTAATTGGTAAGGACCACCGTTATATAACCATTCGTCAACTGAAGCAGCTTCCCAAATTGGATAAAAATGTACTCCAATTGCGTTTGAGCTAGGAATTACAGCACCAGTAATGATATTGTTTCCATACATTAAAGAACCAGCTACAGGTTCACGGATCCCGTCAATATCTACTGGCGGAGCAGCGATAAAGGCAATAATAAAACATGTTGTAGCAGTTAAAAGTGTAGGAATCATTACTACACCAAACCATCCAATGTATAAGCGGTTTTCTAAACTTGTAATCCAAGAACAAAAACGTTCCCAAATATTTAGGCTTTCATATCTTTCTAAAGTTGCTGTCATAATATTTGTCCCCTCTTCCATTAGAAAAAATTATATACCAAAAAAACAAAAATACCCAACTGACTAAATTTTCAACTTATTAAGTTGAAAAGAAATCTATTTTTCTTTTGTTTCATCTATAAATGATGATCTGAACTCTTTTCAAAATAGAAAAAATGTTTTAGCCAATGAAGTCTATCCAAGAAAGGTCTTTAAATAATGTTTCTTTTTTTAAACATAATTCAAAGTTTTAAAGTTTAGATTTAACGCAAAGTAATATTTAAACAATTTTTAACAAGTCAGCTAATTCTTTTCAACTAGTGGATATTGGGTTGAATTTGTTATCGCTAAACAAATAAATGTAAAAAGAAATTAGACATTTTCCTTAAAGTTGTTTAATTCAAAAAAGTTTAAAAAATAAAAAAAATAAATAAATTTCGGCCTCGTGCTATTTTCCCAAGAAGCTCCCCTCGAAGTATTTTCGCCGCAATTACGTTTCACAATCATGTTCGGAATGGAATGAAGTGGTTCCATAATGCTATAAAAACCGAAATTAAGAAACTCAATTTCTTCCAAAATTTAAAATTTGGAAGTTTGAGTTAATTTTCTTAAGAATATGGTAAATTAGTATCTCTTGGCTAAATACATTGCTGTACGTACACCGGAGACCTATCAAGCGGATCGTCTATCCACTACCTAAGAGTACTCATCTTGAGGTCAGCTTCCCACTTAGATGCTTTCAGCGGTTATCTTTACTATACATAGCTACCCAGCGTTTACCGATGGCACGATAACTGGTACACCAGCGGTATATCTTTCTCGGTCCTCTCGTACTAGAGAAAGGTCACTCTCAATACTCCAACGCCCATGCCGGGTATGGACCGAACTGTCTCACGACGTTCTGAACCCAGCTCACGTGCCTTTTTAATTGGCGAACAGCCAAACTCTTGGAACGTACTACCGCTCCGAGCGAAGACGAGCCGACATCGAGGTGCCAAACCTTCTCGTCGATAGGAACTCTCAGAGAAGATTAGCCTGTTATCCCTAGAGTAACTTTTATCCGTTGAGTGACGCCCTTTCCACACAGCAGCGTCAGATCACTATGACCGACTTTCGTCTCTGCTCGACTTGTTTGTCTCACAGTTAAGCTTCCTTTTGCCATTGCACTCGAGAATCGATTTCTGACCGATCTGAGGAAACCTTTGTACGCCTCCGTTACTTTTTAGGAGGCCACCGCCCCAGTGAAACTGCCCACCTGAAATTGTCTTTCAACCGGCTTACGGAATGAAGTTAGAATTTCAATTTTCTAAGAGTGGTATCTCAACGACGACTCCTAGATTCCCGAAAGAATCTTCTCTAAGTCTCCCACCTATTCTGCGCAAAGAAAATCAAAAGTCAATTTCAGGATACAGTAAAGCTTCATAGGGTCTTACTGTCCTAGCACAGGTAGGCCGCATCTTCACAGCCATTTCTATTTCACCGAGTCTCTCCTTGAGACAGCTTCCAAATCATTACACCATTCGTGCGGGTCTGAACTTACCAGACAAGGAATTTCGCTACCTTAGGACCATTATAGTTATGGCCGCCGTTCACTGGGGCTTCAGTTACCAGCTTTGCTTTTCAGCTAACCGACTTCTTTAACCTTCCAGCACTGGGCAGGTGTCAGCTTCCATACGTCGTGTTGCCACTTAGCGGAAACCTGTGTTTTTGCTAAACAGTTGCTTGGAACTGGATATTGCAGCCCTAAACAACATTAGGGCACTCTTTCTTCCAAAGTTACAGAGTTATTTTGCCGAGTTCCTTAAGGAGAGTTATCTCGCGCTCCTTGGTATTCTCTACCTCCCCACCTGTGTCGGTTTCTAGTACAGGTAATTCTTGCTTATGGCATTGCGAACTTTTCTTGGAAGTATGACTAATTTTTTGACTACTTTGATTGCAAAAAATTTCAATCTTGAACTCATATTTTAGCTCCAACTTGGTTCTCAAGTTTTCAACACCTCTAGAGAATAAATATCCTCTTTTTTCTACTTGAACCGGTAACCAATATCCGGCTAGTTTAGCCTTCTTCGTCCTTCGATACCAGCAAGAACCAGTAAAGGAATATTAACCTTTTGTCCATCGATTACGCTTCTCAGCCTCATCTTAGGTCCTGACTCACCCTTTGCGGACGACCCAGCCAAAGGAAACCTTAGGGTTTCGGAGCATTGGATTCTCACCAATGTTTTCGTTACTCAATCCGACATTCTCACTTTCATCTCGTCCATTTCCGCTTTCGCTAAAACTTCAACCTACTATGAAACGCTCCCCTACCGATAGAAAACAGAAAGTTATCTATCCCGCAGCTTCGGCAAATTCCTTAGCCCCGTAAATCTTCGGCGCAGAATTGCTAGACCAGTAAGCTATTACGCACTTTTTAAAGGATTGCTGCTTCTAAGCAAACCTCCTGGTTGTTTAAGCCTTTCCACAACCTTTATCACTTAGGAATTATTTTGGGGCCTTAGCTGGCGGTCTGGGCTGTTACCCTTTTGACAATGAAGCTTATCCCTCATAGTCTTACTAGTTAATTGTACATGTAGTATTCAGAGTTTGCCTCGATTTGGTACCGAATTACCAGCCCGCACCGAAACAGTGCTTTACCCCTACACTAAAATATTAACCGCTACACCTAAATATATTTCGGGGAGAACCAGCTAGCTCCAGTTTCGATTGGAATTTCACCCCTAACCACAAATCATCCGCTAGTTTTTCAACACTAGTCGGTTCGAACCTCCACTCAGTGTTACCTAAGTTTCATTCTGTCCATGGTTAGATCAACTGGGTTCGGGTCTAGAAGAAGTGACATTTTTTTCGCTCTATTCAAGCTCGCTTTCACTATGGCTCCAATCTCTTGATCTTAACCTGCCACTCCTTTCTAATTCGCCGGAACATGCTTCAACAGGCACGAAGTTAAACGCTAAAGTCGTTCTTCCTCTGTTTGTAAGCTTGCAATTTCACGTTCTTTTCACTTTCCTCCCGGAATTCTTTTCACCTTTCCCTCGCGGTACTAATTCACTATCGGTCATTCAGGAATATTTAGCCTTACGAGGTGGTCCTCGCAGATTCACACGAGATTTCACGTGTCTCATGCTACTCGGGTAAAAAATTTCTTGGTTGAAATTTTTAGTTACAAGACTTTCACTTTCTATGGTATATTTTTCCAAATATTTCACCTAATTTCTAAATTCAAGAATGATTTTTTATCTACATTTTCTTACCCATCAACCCTTTTCATAAAATTCTTTAAATTCTTTTCCCAAAAATTCCAAAGAGTTTTGGAAAAAAGGACCAAAGAAATTTAAAAAGTTTAGGCTTTTCCCATTTCGCTCGCCGCTACTTCGGGAATCGTTTTTACTTTCTTTTCCTCCAGGTACATAAGATGTTTCAATTCCCTGGGTTTGCTCTTTCTTTACTTATGAATTCAGTA
>Ga0116229_10010932_pt1 | contig 13514 bp, 10 predicted proteins | sample S1TSphgellanicum_3_FD_87313 | JGI IMG/M metagenome (GOLD analysis project Ga0116229, IMG submission 87313) | Host-associated microbial communities from peat moss isolated from Minnesota, USA - S1T2_Fc - Sphagnum magellanicum MG | ecosystem: Host-associated > Plants > Peat moss > Unclassified...
ATCCCAACTTTTGTTCTTGGTATACGGTATCCTCCATGATTCTTTTGTTATTCTCATACCAAATGTACCCTAATTCTTTGTCTCTCGTGCTTCTCATTTGTTCCAGAAGTATGAGCTTGGAATGAGTTGCATGCATAGCACATCATTTGCCTGTGTACTTTGCATTCTTAATCCTGATCTGATCTGATGTGGTTTTTCCTTAGTATTTATCACATTCTGCAGTTCACATATTTGCTTCTATATTAGAGTTTCCCGTAAAGTAAGAAAAAAAGAGCACCAGAACCCTGAGTTTGGTCAACACAGGGTGTGATTTTTAAAAAAACCTATAAAATAGTAAATTAGCATTCAACGGGGGATGAAACTCAGAAAACCATCCATTTTTGTGATAAACTGAGTTTCATCCTGTCTTTCCTTTTTCCTGCGCGCCTCCACTGATGCTGCATATATTTTCACTGCTCCTAACTGTACAACTACTATAATAAGTCTCGGACCTCGTGCATTAATGCTGGGTTTCAGCATTTCATACTCAGATTTAATAAAATGTCTTTTTTGCAGATACCACTGAAAGGGGGGCTGAAAGGAGGCCCAAAGATAGAGATGAAGACAGGGTTACTTTACGGATAACTCTAGTATGCAGTTCACATATTTGCTTCTATATTGTTTCTTTAATGTTGCTTACAATTTTTCATGCTTTCTCAGTCATTTATGACTAGGTCATATATGTACTCTCAAATTTTTAGCACATTGTAAATGATATAACCATGTTCGAAAATGTGCTACAAATTGTAATCACATGGATCTATGGTCAGTTTGTTAATAAACTTGCAAGTATAAATAGTTTATAGACGTTTACTTAATTTACCTCACACATAATGCCACATTTTAAACTAATGTCTAACTACAATATCTGCCACATATATTCAACATTGAAATGGATGAAACCACATATTGTAGAAAGGAGCAGCTTCAATACATATCTGTCAAATAATTAATTCATTTCTGAAGTTTTCATGTTGAAAATAAAATATTCTAAGAGATTCTTTATTTTCCTTCCCAGATTTTGGTTCTTTGAAAAATATATATGTTTTGAAAATTTCAACATTTTTCCAAATAATATAATTTATGCCAAAGCTCCCAACGCACTACAATAGATGGATGTTTCATGAGCCAAGGCATACTATCTAGAACTTCCTATCATCCTGGGCAGTTCAGAATTTTTTTTGACAACCGGCAACTAAAGACCCAAAAAAAAACTCTCCTCACAAGGGTGGGCCCTACTCAATGACATGACAACTACAACTCATGTATATGAAATTTTGAAGCAATTGCTCTTTTATCATTTTCTTCAATTATTAAATGGTTTTTTTTTCAATATATTGACACCACAATCCAATCTTTTGTTATACTACCACACCTTTTTAATCAACATTGTCTATATAATAAGAAAAATGATGTATGTTTGTCTATGTCATCCGAACCTAGCTCTTCCTAGCTAACTATCTCACCCCTTTCCCTTACTCACTACATGGACATGAAAAGGCAAATTAACATGCACCTTTTCATGTCTATGTTATTTATATAGTAAAATAGTTTAATAACCCATCTCCTTCAAGCCTATTTACTTAAAATCTTTCCCTTGCACATCTACATGCACATGAAAAGGAATGAATTTGAAATCTAACACGAATAAATATGATGAATTATTTGGAACCATGTTGGAACATAAAAAGTAAATAAAAAATGGGAGGGGGGAAGAATTTTGCTTAGTTTCCAAACTTGTTTATAAAATAAAAATAGTTGTGTTTGTTTATGCCATTTGAACTTCATCTATGATTATCAAACATTATGGAAGGACCTTTTTCCAAGCCAAACTACTTCATTCCTTTTCCCTACTCACCTACATGAAGATGAAAAGGCAAATCAACATATGTTTTTTTGTGTTCATGTTATTTATTTTAAAATAATTAAAAAACATACTTCTCTGAAAGAAACCTACATATGTATTTTACCATTTTCCCCTCCACATCTACATGGACATGAAATAGTGCAATTTTGAGATCTAACATAAATAATGGTGAACTATTAGGAACCATATGGGAATGCAAGAGGGGGAAAAAAGAAGGGACAGGGGGATGTTAATTATAGGAACCTAGTAATAACTACTTAAGGACTCACAAAATAATTTTCAGAAAAGACTTAAACAAAAGTTAAATAAGGACCCATTGGTCTTATATGCCAAAAAAACTCTTAAACAAAAAAATAGAAGTCTTGAAATTTCAAAGATATATCTTTTGTGAATTTAGTTTAGGGTTCACAAGTAATAAGATAGCATGTACATATGGTACACATCAATTGCTTGAATTATGAAAATATATTTATATGATTTTGTTACTTTTCATGTGTTCATGCTTGGAACTTTACAAAATTGCCAATAGATTTATTAAGTTTTGTCAACTAACAAAATTCATTATACTAAATCTTGAATAAAGGATAAAAATCCAATGATTATGTTATAGATTGGAAAAGTGTGAATTTTCAACAAGTATCAAGATATTAAGGATTTTATTGACAAACAAATAAGAATTCCCACAAATATGTATGGATTTTTAATGTCATAATGCAAGTATGGACTTGTATTGTGGAGTTATTTGAATTTATAAATAACCACTGGTTCTGGTTTTTTTAATTATTTCAAAATCAAATAATCAATGGTACCTAATGCTCTAAACCCCTTAAAAAGGACTAATGGTTTACATGAAAGAACCAGCAATGAACTGGTATTTATGCCCATATTTTAAAAAATAAAATTTGAAAACCATGGTTATTATATACGTGAATTGAGTCTTTGATTTTTGAGAAGCATAATTATGAATCTTAAGAAATTACCTTATAACCACAGGGGGTTTATTTTAGTGTTGTGTGGGTATCTCTTCTATAAAGAACCTACGGTCTTGGATTTCATATATATTACAAATGTGGTAGAACCTTTGAATAAAGGTTATTTTATTTTATTTTATTTGAAAAATGTCAGAACTTGCAAAAAAGGGTGATATTGCTGGGTAATAAGGCTACAATTAACATAAATACCCTAAAGGCTAATGTAATCTAAGATGACAGAAGCCATGGTCACTTGGAAAAACCAATATCGTGTTTTCCGATTATTGGTAAATGCTCAACTTATATCATTTCTTTTCTTTTCTTTTCTCTTCTTTTATTCAAACAAAAGGATATGGATAGTAGGTTTATTTACAGGAATTTTCTTGTCAATAAGGTTATAAATTATTGTGAACAACTTTTGAGATAATCCCTTTGTTATTTGAGTTGCATTATTGACACATTACCACACAGAATGTCACTCCACAACGGTGTGGGTGCATTAAACTGCATAAGGTCACTGGCCAACTTGGTAGAGTGTGTTATGTTTCATAATGTCACTCTTGTCACTCAAAGATTTCCTTTAGCTTTTTCTTTTGTAAATATTTCTTTTATAGTAATGAAATGTTGTGACATTCAAATTTGGGGGTCTCTTTCTATTTGAGACTAGATTAGAAGAAGATGAACAATATTGTGCAAATTGACTTCTTTTTTTGGGCAAATGAAGTTTGAAGTAGTTTGATGCAACTTTTATTTAAATGAATCTTTCTAGTATACAGAGCTTGTGCAACAAAAATTATCCACTAATCTTGGTTATTCTGCCTATGAATCTTTAATCATCTATTGCATAAGGAGTGTGTTGATTACACTGTGGCCTTACCATTTACATTAAAAAGTATCTTAAGGCAAAAGAAGAAATTATAGAAACTCAAATATTTCACCATGCAAAAATATACCTAATCTTCAAAAAATCCTCTAAAAGAAACCAAAATCCGTCAAGATATTATTATTCTATAACTAATCTCAAGTTTCAACACAAGCCAAAATATCATCTTTCAAAAATCCTCATATAAAAATAGACCTATTACGTACCTAGGGGCCAAAATCCCTTAAGCTACTATACTTTAAAATGAATCTTAACACAATATCCTCGCCTTGGTAGGTAAGGCCAACAAACAATGTGCTATTTCTAGGAATGAATATGTACAAAAGCTAAATCAATTTGACTAAACCTCCTTTTCAAAAGCTTGATTAACATAACAGCTGTTTTCTGATGGTTGCTGTAAAATTGGCAGAATGATATGACAATCTGCCAACTAGAAATGAGATCAGGATATTTTCCCATGGTAGAGCTTGTGGATTCTTGTGTGAAGTTCATGTAGAAGTCTAGTTTGTATGAGATGTAACACCAGAACAACCACTTGAGAGTTCTTTTACATTTGAATCACATATGTTCACATAACCTATATTTATGGTTGCAAAAGAGAACAAGTGCAGGCAAATTGCACACTTGCAACCAACACGAGCTTCCAGTCCCAATCGTCACATTTACAATGGAAAGGATTTAAGCATAATATACTGTAAAGGGCAAATCTGTTTGAAGTTTGAACACTTTAGTGAGATACAACAGTTGAAGAGAAATCCTAAGAATTGGATTCAAGCCTTACTTATCACAAAAATTTTGTCCAAGACAAAATGCACATATGCTTGCCTCCATAACAGAGCAACTGAAAGTAAACTCCAAGTAAAGACACGAGAGCTAAATATTCACTCTGCAATCTGTCTAACAACAACAAAAATTTTGTCATTTGCAAAGCAATGTGAAACCAAAAGGCCTCTACTAAAACATACATAAACTGAAATTCTTTAGTACTTTGAGCAACAAATTTCTTCCATTGGAAAAGCTACCAATAGGGAACAACAACTACCCAAGTGCACAAGTGAACATAGTACACAATCCTGGACACCACTTTGAGCAGAGTTTCTTCCGACTAGATGAGCTATTAATTCACTAGTCTTGCAGGTTGACAAACCCACAAATCAATCCTTAACCAAACTGTGCTTAAGATGATAATGTGCAAACTTAAATCAATTTCTTTATGAATTATGATGTTTGTCTCCAAACACTCACAAGTGACAGGAAGTCGGGTAACTCCCCTGACTTTGTCTCAATACAAAACATTAAACCCTAAACGTACACATAAAACTCCCAGTTGTACCCAACAGACTGGACACTATTAGTAGTGGAAGCTTGTCAAGAGGCTGGACCAGTTACTTCATATACCTCACCTCAAGACACTTTCAAACTCATCACAAACATTGAATCATCAGCTCCTCTATAGACTATAATATGGTGACAGTTTTTTCTCAACAAAGAAATTTCAAAGTTGTTCTTTCTCAGTACTCAAAAGGAATCTGCTTCAAGTAGTAAGGATTTGTAACAGGCAGCTTGGAGAAGGAAACCTGCGATCGATAGACACGGGGCCGTTGATAGTGGTGAGTTACATATTGAGGTTCCCAATAACTCGGAGTTGGTGGCTGATAATCATCCATGGAAATGAACTCTGCATCATGGTATCGATATCTGTCAAAGGATGGCATGCGGCGCATGACTCCATAGTAGTCTCTATGTGAATCATCCCAATAAGGATCATGATGATCTCTGGAATGATTGTAGTATCTCATGTGCTGCTGATCAACAGGGTATAGTGCAGGAGCTTCATAGTGTACTACCTTACCAAAAGAAGGGTGTCTTCCCAGATGTCTACCAAAAGAGTTTGATCGAGTTAAGCCAGCACCTGGATCATAATAGTCTACAGTGCCACTTCCATGGACATATCGATGAATCCTGTCAGTGGTCATGGTTGCTGGTGCACTATGAACTGAGACAAGAGGAGGAGTGGGGAAGAACTCAGACTTCTTTTTCACTTTCTTGGCCTTCCTCAGAGCAAGAAAGGGATCCACAGGCCCTGTAACAGTGACTCTCTGTCTGGTCTGATCACATACTACATCATGCACTCCCTCTAGCTCCTGGAGATGTTCTTTCACTTTCTCCTCACACTTATTGCAGCACATAGGAACCTTCAGCTCAAGAATCGGCACTGAGCGAACACTATTGCCACGAGCATCAGTAAGTATGTACTGAGAAGGCTGGCCATGGTCAAGCCATGGTTCCTCTGTCCCACGGAAGAACTGCAGCACACACACCAAATTTGGGGAGTCATTTCCAAAAGCCATGACAGTAGAGTTCATGGGAGAAAGTTCAAGACGAAACTCCGAAAAACATTTATTAACAGAGGCTATTTCTTTCTTTCTTTTTTTCTCAAGAGGAAAAGCAAACCAAGCAAAAAACTTGAACTACAAATGTTAAAAACTCAGCTCTGTACCTCGCGTAATCGGCTAACCATGGTGACGCTCCTATTCTGTTGCTTAACAATTCCACAAAGAAACCTCCCTCAAAACCTTGACTCTCAAAATTCCCAAAACTTGCCAACCAATGGATGCAACGACACCAACATCACCCAACTCCTTTTGACCCTCAAATCAAACTCCCCAAAACTTCTTAATCAATCCATGCAACAATACCACCATCACCCAACTCCTCTCATATCTGAAAACTCCCCAAAACTTGTTAATCAAGCTATGCAACAATACCACCGTCACCCAACTCCTTAATCTAAAGCCTCTCCAAAATTTGTCAATCAATCCATGCAACACTAACCAAACCACTTCATATAAAGTTCTCTTTTTTGGGGGGGATGTGGAGGGAGGTGGGGTATAGTGGTCAAGTGATTAACCAATGAAACCCAACTTTACCATCAACTATGAAACTGAACTTTACCATCAAATTTTGACTATCATCCGGACATTATGGAACACCAAAGATTGTATGGTAGAAAAAGCCAAAAGCATTGAGCAAAGAAAAGAGTACAAAATTCATAATTTCTTTTGGCACCCTTTTGTAGGTTAGAATACCAAGGGGTGAATTTTTATATTGAAATCTCTTGCATGCTAATTAGATTACACATGAGTATAGTTATTATGTTGCAAAGCAACATATAAATCATAATGGTACTTTTAATGTTTTGATTAGCAATAAAGCTCTTATGGAGGTTACCAAGTGGAGAATATGGGTAAATTAAAAATCCACATGTAGCTTTTAGCTAATTTTTTGCATTGCTTTTGCCATACGAAACCTTTTGGTTCTACACGGATGATTGAAATTATCTCTCAACATCTTCTTTATTTCAAGATAAGAACTCTTCAACATAGCCCCGCCATCCCTTGGCACTACCTATTAAGTTGTATATCAAAATGTTTCCTAGAGGAAATGACACATACTAAGCTAATATTGGGGACCTTGACTTAGTTATAGGGAGCCATGGAAGATTAGAAGACCAATTTATTGAGAGAAACTTGGGAATGGGAGGTTTTTTTTTTCCTCAATTTGTGACATAGCACCAAGTTCTCATCGTGCGTCATAAGATTCAGCCAAAATAAACCTCATAAAATGGCTTGACAAAGAGCACCAGCATCCCATATTTGCAACACCTATCCAGTCAATGTCCACCATTGAAACCTTCATTGCCCTTCAAAACAAAGATGATGAAATACCATACTTTTTTTTCTATTGAATTTTGAACTCAATTTTCCATTCCTTAGGTCATTACTGGGACCATTGACATAGAGATGACAAATTGTCTTTCATTTTGTTGGACTTTGTAAGTTACTAATTATGTCTCCCACGCCTTTTTTATTGGACAAACAAGTAGGAATGTGGATCCCACGCTCTGCCTTTTCTATTTGGAACTCATCATGAAAAAACCCAGGACAAGAAACCTAGGACAATTCACCTGCCAATATTTTGGGGTGCCCTTCAATTTTTAACCCTGAATCTGTCCCCAAAATTTTGTAGCCTTCCCTACCAAAAGACAAAAAGGGTCCTCTAAAATAGAGGGAGTTAGTCCCTTAATCAAACTCAGTATTTATTTATTTATTTATTTATTAAAAATTAACTCAGTATTTTTTAAGTTTGGGTAGGTTCTCTTGAGGTAATGTGGTTGTCCTTATTTTTATGGTTACAACAATGTGGTTGGAAAATTTTCAAGCCCATGACACATTCCCCAAGAGGGGTGCCCTTTATCTTGCCTGGAAGGAAGGGCACTTTCAAAGCATTTTGGAGTCTTGAGTGTGGTCCACCCTCGCTTTACTATGGGTATGATCATCTTCCGGATGGAATCAATAGCCTTCCAAGAATGGTGGTCATGGTCTGCAGTCATTAGTGTTAATACCAATGTTGGTCAGTTATCAATTTCTAGACGTCTCCTACGAATATCAATAAAGCATATTCTTCTTTTTAAAACAAGGACATGTATTTTTGAATAAATCAATTTATTACACCAGGTAGTTACACATTCATTTTTATAAAAAAATCATTGTTGTTTATGAATATTTTGATTTTTGATTTTCAAAACATGACAAATAAAGATTATGCATATCAAATTTCTAATTTTCTTGCTTTAAAAAAAACCTTACAAGAGTAAAACCTAGCCTCCTAAAACAAAACCAACATGAACAAAATACAAGACTAAATAGCTTCTTGGGGAATTGAATCCTAGTTCTATGAAGAACTCTCCCCAATTGTAGCACAAGTTCCATGCCCCAACCACACCCCAACCCCATTAAATCAATCATCATCAACTTGCAATTCTTCAAAAAAATTATGTTTTTCAACCAAATCATAGTTCTCCTTTGCCCAAAACTTTTCCACTTTCAAGTATTGCTTCAAGTTTGAATTTGGTTTGCAATTGGCACATGAGTCATTAGGCCAATTTTCCACCACAATAGTAATCTGATCCATGTTCTTCACATATAAGTAACATTGCTTTAAATCTATCAAAACCCCAACAAGATTAAACATCTATTCAATTTCTATTTGTGAACTTGAAATTCCAAGAATTTGTTTTGTAAGGAAACCAACATTTAAAAATTGATTTTCATAAATACAATGTCAAGCTAATGGATCTGCACATGCACATGAAGGAATAAAAAGCCTCCTAAAAAATATATCTAGTACGATTATTAAAATAGATTCTTCAATTGAGGTCCCCACACCAAACATATTTTTTTCAAATATGATCTCAAGGTACGTCTACAATCAAATGAACCACACCCAACTCCTTTGTTCCTTTCAAAAGGGCAAGGACTTGAAATTGGAAATTGAAATGGCATGTAACCATTGCACAAAATTTATGGTTTAATCACATATTTGACTTGTACAATATAATATCATAATACAATTTAGTTTTTTTGAATTTTACAATTTACATATATATATATATATATATATCAATTCCAATGATGATTCACAACCATGTAAAGTCTAATAATTATTCAATCTATATGAATATGAAAAAATTTCAAAAAAATTAGATTAATTTTGATAATTCTTATGTGACTTACTTAAAACCTTAAGACTGGTTACAAGTGTTTAATTAGTCCTTTTTCACCTTCAAATGCTGATATAATTGACTCATATTTTTATATGTCATTCGTGAATGTATATTACATCACTCTATGTAGATCACATGAAAAACCTTTAATCTTAAGTGAAGTTTAAAATTGACAAGTGTGTTATTCAAAAGTGAGTTTGTTATGCCAAGTAATTGCATTTGTAAAAGATGAAGGCATTAATTTGACAATTGTTGCCATAGCTATCAAATTAGTGCCCTCATCTTTTACAAATGCAATTACTTGGTGTAACAAGCCAAACATATCCAACAAATACTAAAGTTGTATAGCCATGATTGTTTAGTTATTTCGTTCATTTCAAACAAACTCACAATAATATGCATGGGAACTCAGGTTTCATTCAAAAAATTGATGACTAGAACAAATGTATCCACATTTCCACAAGATATTCAAAGATCAAAATTAGTAAAAAATATTAATGTAGATGCAAAATTTGGAAAAACATGTTAATTCATTATGTTTTTGTCCATGTTAAGCAACATTTCTTCCACAAAGGAAGACCAAAAAGGAAATTGAACATGAAAGCATAGGTGTAAAACAAACCTTCAACCAAATGTTTTCACAAGTGGACAAGCGCATGTAACCCTTGCATATAAAACACAAAATTTTCCAAAAATTTGTCATGCATTTTTAAGTCAACACTTACAACTATTGCTATTACCACACTTACAACACATAACATAGAAATACCCTAAATGGTACACCACATCCAAACAGTCCCCCTATTTGGGGTTTTGGTCCCCTTAAGCCAAATCACATTATAGAATTACATGTTAAAAATCTACCATGGATGAACATTTGGTTCCAAGGCAAAACTTGACCACTGGGCGAAGTGCAAATGTGAGCCCCATTGTTAGTAACCTAACTATAATCCTTCAAATCCCTAACCAAATGTGAATCACCATGAAAGAAAACCTTAGATTAGTTCTATTATGTGACCTTAGGACCTTAAATCTATTGGGTGCACAAAGGGCAAAACCATTTGCCACCTAACACTTCCTTCAATGGTGGCATGAAACATCCCATATATGTTAACTTCAAAAACAATTATCACAAATCAACATAGTGGTTGCTCTTGAAGATCACCCACACAACATACATTATAGACCAGTAAGAACCATGGCTAAAGATGGGTCAATTTGGCCATCCACATTGGGAATATGACATGGCGCACAATTACGCACATGGTCCTTCAATGTTTAACCATGTCAACCTTCCAACAACAACATTCCAAAAAGTAAAATCTTCCACACACATAAAATAACACGTGGATTGTAGTCACATCTAAAGTAATCAGTGTTATATGTTGCATATAAACATAATTTCTTAGTTCAAACCTTTAAATTTAAGGCCGATAACCACCTCCACAGATAATGGAATGATGCAATATATCTTGATGTTGGGCAATTACCAATTTTTTCATAGCCATGGGCATAACACATTAGAACAAGGTGGCTCATTATTCACATGCCTGAATCCACGCATTAAGATCATCCATGTTGATCATTGCCATTGCATTTTGTCAAATTGAAGCTAATAACTCAAGCTCATGGCCAAACAATAAGAAGTATGGTGAAAAAGATGAAAGAGAGGCTTGTTAATTAAACCTATACCCCATAGCTAACCATGGTAATTATAAGTCCCAATTTCAAGTTTGGCCCTTGTGAAACCCATACTTTTTAAAACCTTGCTTCACCATCTACACCATCCATTCAACTAACTTGTCTACCTCATGATGGTCTTGTGAAGTTGTGCGATGATTAGTCAATGCTTTCTCACACAATTTTTGGAATTCCCCACAGAATTTTGTACCTTGCTTAGTGAAAACTTTGGCTAAAGCTTCAAACCTACTAAATGCCCTATCCAAAAATGCATATGTAGCCCTTTCATTGTTACGTATATGATCTGACAATGGCACCAATTCCAATCACTTGGAGAAATGTTCGATCATAATCAAAACATATGAGTTATGTCAAGGCATTAAACTCAATGGGCTAACAAAATCAAAACTTCGTTGATACCCATGCCCCATAATTAGTAAGGGCTGTAGGTGAAATGTAGGTTCATTGAAAGATGCTTGAACTTGATCACACATTATACACCTAGAAACAAATTATTAAATTTACAATTGTAACCCTCACCACTAGTACTGTGTCCGACACAAACTCTATGTCCATTGGACCCCAAAATGGCCCGATTCCTCATGAGCATGCCTCACAAGGTTTTCATGTTATTTTGGGCGAGGCATAACCTTCATTTTTCCATTTGCTTACACCCGTAAGAGTGAATTACCTTCCCATTTGAACCACTTGACCTTATGCATAACACGGTGCCTTTCTTCGAGTGGTAATCCAATTTAAATTCCACCTACTTACAAATATGTAATGACAAATGCATCATCATAAATGTCCAGGGTACCATTACCCTCCGGCTCAACCATGTTTACATCATGGGAATCCATGTCATCAACACCAATCTAAAATAAATCCCCATAACAGCCAAATAAGGTACAAAGGTATGTGTAGAGGCATGCCATCCTAATATTGCCTCCAAATCCATATCACCATGGCAACAAGCCCCAGTGGTATCCTCCTCATTGGAACTTGGGTTCTAACTCAACCCATCGGCATCCCATTTAACCCTACCAAGCATGTGAATTATATCAAAATCCTATTCTTACAAGATAAATGCCCACCTAGGCAACTTTCTAGTGAGTTGATCTGATTCCACAAGGAATTTCAGAGGCTAGTGATTAATAACCAAAGTGAATGGGCTACCATAGAGATAATGTCAAAATGATGAAACAACCCAAACAACTACAATCCATTCCCCCTCATATGAGTTATACTTGGCCCTTGTTTTGTTGTTGGACTGACTTGCATATGCCACCACAACTCTTGACCATCATCATCATCATAAAATTGGTAAACATTGTTCCCAACCCTACAATGTTCCAATCAATATGTAATTTGATTTTCAAATTTCATTTTGGATGGGTTGTTTCAAAATGGGAGCTAATGAAAGTTTGGCTTTCAACTCCTAAAAGGCCTATTCTTGTGCCTCATCCCAAATGAATTCTTGGTCAATCTGGATCTTACGAGCTCCTTAAAAAATATTTAGCATGGTTGTGGTGCTAGCACGGAACCCCATGACCCACTTCATCTCATCTACGTTGGGTTTCTCCATACTAAATGAATGAGAGTCCCAAATCATCCCTAGGCCCTTGTTCCTAAATGCATGAAAACATGGAAAACTCAAGAATGTTGGTAGGGTTGTTTGTGGAAGGCCAAGCCTATTGACCATAATTAAAGGTGGTCAATCATCATGATGAAATGCACATGAATGGCATCCTAAATCTAGTATGTCATCCACCAAGCATGTGGGTGACCTAGGAATGAATTCATATGCTCATTGGATCACCTCTAATGTCGCAACCCCACTTTGGGGCTAAGTGTGAGAATGCAACTCACACTCCCAAAAGTGGGAAAGTGGAGTCCTCCGGGACTCCCGAAAACGCAGAAGACGATTTGAGGGGTCAAATCTCCTCGTCTTGGCGCGTTCTTACATCAATGGAAAGCTCTTGAAGTGTAGATGTCCAAAATGGCCTTGCATTGCCCATTTGGACATCTGCAGCCCAAGTTATGGGCAAAAGAAGGGCCGGAAGTCAAACTGCCAATTTGACTCCCGACCACTAAAAGTCAAGAATCGACCTCTTCCCGACGTCTCCTCAAGGAGTGTGACATGGCGTTGAAAAGCTCTCGACAAGAGCTACAACTTTGGTTCAAAGCTCGTCCCAATCTGAGTTCAAGGCGAGAAGCTATGGCCATCCAAAGTCCCGGGACTCTAATCCGGGACAGTTTCGGGACTCCAACTTGGGAGTCCCGGGAAAAAGAGCCATTTGGATGTAGCCTCGGCGGAGAGCTGCAAAGTATACTATATGAGGGAAGGTGGTGGCTTCCCTCGAGTCCGGGCCGTGGTGAGTCTTGTGTGTAAAAGTGCCCGTGGTTTGTCCCAACACCCAAGGATGTTCCCGAATGTGAACTAACCCTCTTGTGGTTGGTTTTGGATGCAGATTCAAGTTTGATCTTCTAGTCCATCTTCCTAGTCTA